>OGGH01000735.1_pt1 | contig 27882 bp, 19 predicted proteins | sample 1571161 | NCBI WGS metagenome assembly OGGH01 (sample SAMEA2582053, study PRJEB24529) | metagenome | biome: Human gut stool | place: China | collected 2011 | reverse complement strand
TGGACACATATTATCATTTTTAGAGCCGCGATTCCTCCCGCGGCTAAAGCCGCAGATTTCCTCGCGGATTTCTATGAATTTTGGTCAACTGGTTAAATGAAAATCGACCAAATAGTTAAGTAAAATTTGGCCAACTGGTTAAATGAAAATCGGCCAAATAGAAAATGAGCGAGTTCAAATACAGAAAGCGCATAGTCGATACGATGCTCAAACGTCGCCTCATGACAATGGGAGCGGTGCTGATTGAGGGACCCAAATTGTGCGGCAAATCAACCACGGCATTGCAGCAGGCAGCAAGCGTTCTCAATATGGAGCCAGGGCGAACACTCGAGCTTGCAAGGCTGGATCCAAAGCTCATTTTGCAGGGCGAAGTGCCTCGATTGATTGACGAGTGGCAACTTGCACCGAATCTCTGGGATGCGATTCGCCGAGAGGTGGATGCTCGAAACGGTGAAAAAGGTCAGTTCATGCTAACGGGGTCGGCTGTACCGGTGGATGTATCGCTATTGAAACACAGTGGAACCGGACGATTTGCCTGGCTCAAAATGCGGCCGATGACGTTGGTCGAATCGGGCGAGTCGTCGGGAGCCGTCAGTTTGAAAGCGCTGTTTGACGGAAAGCATGAAATCGGATGCGTAAGCAATGGTTCTTTGGAAGAAACGGCTTTTTGCGCTTGTCGCGGCGGATGGCCACCTGCCTTGCAACTCGAACCCGAATTTGCGCTTGATCACGCTTTCAATTATGTCGAGGCAATCATCCATGCTGATATATCACGAGCCGACAACGTTAAGCGTAATGAAGAAACAACACGTCGCCTGTTACGAGCCTATGCCAGGCATCAGGGAGCGCAGATTTCAGCGCCTGAATTGGCAAAAGACATTGAAGGAAGCGAAGGAGGAAGCGTATCGGACAAAACGATCCTCGGTTATTTGAATGCTTTAAAGAAAATTTTCGTTATCGAAGATTTGCCTGCATGGAATCCGAATCTGCGTTCCAAAACAGCCATTCGAACCTCCGATACCCGCTATTTTTCCGATCCATCCATCGCCGCAGGCGCGTTAGGCATCGGACCGCAGGACTTGCTGTTGGCGCCAGAAACGTTCGGATTTATGTTCGAAACGCTTTGCGTACGTGATCTACGGGTGTACGCCGAGGCTCTGGACGGTAACCTATATCACTACCGAGATAAAAGCGGCCTCGAATGCGATGCAGTGATCCATCGTCGAAACGGCACCTATGGCCTCATAGAAATCAAGCTCGGAAGCGAACAAGGTATTGCAGACGGTGTCAGGACCTTGAAGGCGTTGGCAGATAAGCTGGATACCACAAAGATGCAAAAGCCGTCATTTTTGATGGTTTTGACGGCGTTGGGAGATTTTGCCTATCGACGCGACGACGGTGTCCTTGTTGTCCCCATTGCGAGTTTGGGACCGTAGCCGAACATCTTGCCAGAACGTAAAAAAGCGAACGCTCCGGCAAGGATGAGAATCTAGCCTTCCACCGCTTCGATCACAAGCTGAATGGAGCGCCGGCCTAGGTATTCGTTGATCTCGGGGCGGTAAGCGAGCTTGACGTGTGAGGCAAGGGGTTCATTGCGCCGAAAGAAAATGCCTTCAAAGCGGTTGCCGGCCATGTCAAGCACAAGCTTTAAGTGCGTTTCTTTTAAGACGCGTTGCGAAAGGATGGTGAAGTCGTTGGCAAACACCGGGCGCTCGAAACCTTGCCCCCAGATGCGGCCGGAAAGAGCGTTGACGAGTCCGAAAGTGATTTCCTCGGGAGCGAGTGCACCATCCGTGTAAATGACGCGATCAAACGTCTCCGGACACACGGACTCTGAAACGGCCTTTTCGAAAAGTTCAATGAAGACGTCAAGGTTGTCGCGTTTGATGGTAAGGCCCGCTGCCATGGCGTGGCCGCCGAAGCGCTCAATAATATCCGGGCGCATCTTGCTCACATGATCCAAGGCGTCGCGAAGGTGAATGCCTTCAATCGAGCGGCCTGAACCTTTTAGCAAACCTTCTTCATCGTCTGGTGCAAAAGCGATGACGGGACGATTGATTTTTTCCTTGACGCGGCTGGCGACCAGGCCGACCACGCCCTGATGCCAATCAGGTTCAAAAAGCGTGACCGTGGCGCGGTGCTCCCAGTCCATGTGACTCACCAAAGCATTGGCATCGAGCTGCATGGTGTCTTCCAGTTCTCGGCGTTCGCGGTTGAGCGAATCGAGCTCTTGCGCCAGTTCCTGTGCCGTGACGGGGTCGTCCGTGAGGAGACATTCGATACCGATGCCCATTTCGGTGAGTCGCCCGGCGGCGTTGATGCGCGGAGCAATGCCGAAGGCAAAGTCACGAGCCGTGGCGTTGGCGGGATCTCGCCCGGTGACTTCAAAAAGCGCGTTGATGCCGGGGCAGGCCAGACCGCGGCGCACACGATTGAGGCCTTGCGCGACCAGGACGCGGTTATTGTGGTCAAGTTGCACGACATCGGCGACGGTTCCGAGAGCAACCAGATCGCTTAATTTGTCCAGACGCGGCTGCGTGGTGCGGTCAAAAACGCCGCGGTTTCTCAGTTCGGTGCGAAGTGCCATGAGAACGTAAAACATCACGCCGCAGCCGGCGAGAGCCTTGCTCGGAAAATCGCATCCGCCAACATTGGGATTGACGATGCAGGCGGCCTCGGGCAACAAATCCCCTGGCAGATGATGGTCGGTAATGATGACGTCAATGCCAAGTTCCGTGGCTCGAGCCACACCTTCGACGCTTGCAATGCCGTTGTCGACGGTGATGATGATGTCGGGCTTATGCGCTTGAGCGGCCGCATCCACAATGGCGGGTGTCAAACCGTATCCGAGCTTGAATCGATCCGGCACGATGAATTGAGCCTGGCAGCCCATCATGGCCAGGCCGCGCACAGCGATCGCGCAGGCCGTGGCGCCGTCACAGTCGTAGTCGGCAACAACCGTGATGCGCTTGTTGCTTTGGATGGCGTTGGCCAGAAGTACGGCGGCTTGTTGTGTGCCTTGCAACGTGGCAGGGGGCAGAAGTGCCGTCCAGTCTTCGAGAAGATCGTCGGAGGATTTCACGCCGCGAGCCGAAAGCGCGCGTGCGATCGGGCGAAGAATGCCCGCGTGTTCAAGCTTCTCGCTGACGACTTTGTCGTAGGGACGCAAACAAAAGCGGGTATTCACGAAGCATTCTCCAAAAAGAGGATCGAAGCGGGATTCATGTCCGAGCCAGTGAGACGCGCCAAGAACGAGCGTGCCGACGACAGCCGCTTGGGACACGACACGGTAAAGCCTTCGCCCGTGCCGACAATGAGAGCGGAGTCGCACCCTTTCTTTTTGGAGGCGGCGCTCAGCACATCAATGCGTTCGCAGACTTTGGGAATGTGCGCTTCCCAGGTTTGCCAATCTTGCTTGAGCCAGGGTTCGTACAGGTCTTCGATGAGAGCAATGCATTCGCCCTGAGGGGCATCTTCCAGCCACGTAGTTGCGCCTGTGACGTTGCCGATGCGCTGCAGCAGGATACCGGCGGCAAGTGCCCACCCTTTAACGGCTTCGTTGTCCGTGAGAACGGAACGGATCTTGGTGGGCGGGTAGACGTAGTCAAACGCACCGCCTCCGCCGGTAAGCCACACGGTCTGAGCAGGACTGCCGATAGTGGTCAGCGCCGTTTCACAAGCACCAAGCAGTTTGATCAACTCGCTTTTTTCAGTACCCTCGATCCAAGTTTCGGGATCAGCGTTCTGCGTTTGAAGTACTTCAAAAGGAACGGCGGAGGCTTCGAGTTTTTTCTTGCGCGTGAGGTACAGGTGCGGATCCCAACGCTGCAGCACAAAGCCCATGTCAAGCAACACAGGCGTTAGCGCCGCACAGGCGGCCTCCATGTCGTCGTGAGACAGATTCGCTGGGGCGAGCGAACCGTCCTTGCGTCGGTTGCTAAGCGTCAGGGACCAGATGTCTCCTGAGAGCATCGGTCCGTTTTGGACAGCCCAGGCATAAGGAGCGGAGGTAAAGGGAAGAGCGCGGCGCGTTAAAACAGACCACATCCAGGACAAATGCACGCTTTTGGCAAAGACGGAGGAACCGAGCGGCTGCAGGACGGGGTCGTCCGACAAACGGCCGATGGTTTTGCGAAGGCGATCAACCGTTGCGCCTGAGATTCTGTCTTTTGCCGAAGGTCCCGGAATCAAACCGGGAACTAAAAAATAGACCTGTGCCATTGTGTGGTGCGCTCGCAGACTTCCAGTGGTGTTTCTCGAAAAAATGAGCGCTTCTCAAACAGATAAACAAACGCCTGCAAGCGACTCGAAAGCCGTTGATTGCAGGCGCAACCAGTTGTTGAAGCGCAAAAAAATTCGTTCAGCATTTTAGCAATCTGAGAATCTGTTTCAGCGGTGAAAAAAAGCTGAGGAAAAAACGACTTGTTCTCGAGAAAGCTCGGGCATAAACTTCACCCTTATTAACACGAAAACTTTTGACTGAAAAAGTCGAACTCTTTTTTATGATGCATTTACCCCCCCCCATCACAGCTTTTAGCTGTCGTTGAGTTCCTTGTTCGCGCCAAGCGTCTTATTGCAGCGGCGTTTGACTCTTCCAAAACTCGTCTCCTGCTGGCTTTTAGCCTGGTCTTTCTTCTCAGCGCTTGTGCTGAGATGCCTCTCTCGAATTTCAATGATCCGTTTGCACAAGCGGAGACAAATGCGCAGGGACAATCCGTTGAGCCTGTCGATGTGTATCTGGCAGGCGTTTCTTTTACGGGAAACTACTCTGACCGCAAGAGAAACTATCCGTATGCCAGTGAGCTAGCAGACCAGCTCGATCGAAAATTTGCGGAAACGCTTTCGTCTTATCCCCTGAAGAACGTCGTACTGCACAAAGAATTGGGAGATATTCGCAACGCCAATTCCGTTGCTGTGACGCTTGGCATCAACCAGGAAACAATTGCGTCGACCAAAGTGCCCGGATATGGGGTCAAAACAGTTATTGACATTTATGCCGAGCTTTTCTTTTTCGATTTTTCAGAAAAGAAAATTATTCGATCGGTCCCCATCAATTATCAGTACATAGCGCTGTCGGATAAGGCTTACACCAAAGCACAATTGCGCGCTGTCATAAGCAATCTGTACTACGGCAAGACCGAAGGACTCAAAGAAAATCTTTTGGAACATGCAGCCCGTGAGCTAGCGAATGTGCGTCTTCAGGAATCTGCCGGCGCACGCGTGCGTATTGCCAAAGTGGAGTTTTCTGAAGAGGCATCCAAGAAACTCAAGCGTGTCAACGTCAAACTGGGGCAATTCGAAGTCGGTTTGGCGCAAATGCTTCAAAAATCACTGACAGATAACCTCAAGATTTCTGTGGTGCCTTACACAAAGGGCGAGGCAATCGGCGCCAAGATGCCGGCGCGTTTTGCCAACGGCAGTTCTTATATGTTTGAGTTGCCTCAAGCCGACTACGAATTTGCGTTGCGCGTCAAAGATCTCCGTACAGTCCGCGACACTGAATCAAGTCAAAGCGTTGATACGGAAGCCTATTTCGTTTATCTCGATTTGGCCTTTTCTCAACCCGATCTGTCGAAAAACTACATGAATAGGCATTTCCGGGCATTTGGGACTTCGACTCCCATTAAAGGACAGCAGACGGTTTTGAGTCTGGCTTATCAGGAAACCATGGGCGAGTTTTTGGAGGGCTTCGCAGAGACCCTTCGTACGCCGTCCGACGAGTGGTTGGAAACCGTGGTTGCAAAGGATCAAGTGCAGTCGGCCCGCAAAGACATTCGCGCTGTCCGAAAGATCCTTGAAAAAGCACTTTAACGCGTGAGCACCCTCCTCTGTTTTGTGGCGGGGAGGGGACTTTTTATCAATAAAAACATCACTTAAGGAGAAAAACCATGATTCGACGTCAGTTGCTTATTGCTGCCGCTTGTTTGAGCGCTGTTGGAGCCGCCAAGGCTTTCACTATTCCCGGTGTGGGCGGAGGTGACAAGAGTGGGCAGGCCGGTGCCGGCGTGACCGATGCTTTGCTTAAGAAGCAGGACAAGCTGCAGAAGGATACGTTTGGTGTCATGAAGCTGCTTGTGTCTTCTCAGATTGACTTGGCAGTTGCGATCAATGCCAAGGAAAAGATCAAGGAATTAAAGGCGATTGAGAAATCCTTGAAGTCGGGCAATGTGACAGAAGACCATGTTGAGAAGATCACGACCGTCAGCAAAGACATGAATGACATTGTCAACAAACAGAAGGAAGAACAGGTCAAGCTGGATAAGAAACGTAGCGAAGCCTTTACCAAGGCCTGCGTGAAATATGCCGGAGCGTGCGCTGCGACGGGTGTCGTGTCGGCGGTTGCGGTGAAGGTTGGCGAAGAGGCCCTTCAAGCTGTTAAGTCGGCTGGTATTGCCGGTGCTCTTACGGCTAAGAAACAGCTTGATTTCACGCTCAATGTTGCTTCCGAACTGCCGGGGCTGGTCAAGCAGGTTGTGACCACGGGCAATAGCTTTGTTGCATACGGTCGTGCCAATGGTTTGAATATGGACGCAGCGGCCAAAAAGTTGGCCTCAGCTGTTCCCATGTAATTTGTTCATAAGCGGCATCGTTTTCTGCGGTGCCGCTTATTGTTTCTTTTGCCGAATCGAAAAAAAATGAAAAAGTCCATTTTGAGCTCCCTTTGTTGTGTTTTGGCGGCATTTGCGTTCACTGCTAAAGCTGTGGAAATGCGAGCACAGGTATCGGTTCCCTATAAAAGCTGGCTTTTCGGAAGTAAGCCTCTGACAAGTGAGAAACACGAAGGCGTACGCAAGGCCAAAGCAGCGGTTGTGCAGTCCTATTTGGCAACACTGAGTCCTTCTCAGCAACAGCTGTTGCGTTCGATTCAGGCAGATATAGACACCAACCCTGACAAATATCTGACAAGTTTTCGCATCATTGCTGAAGATGCCGATAAGAGTACAAGAACGGTCAACATCGTGGCTCGCGGCAATGTGAATGAAGAACTGATTGCAGCGGAACTAAAAAAGAGTGCTCCCGTTAATGTGCAGGCCTCCGGCGAGGGAAGCACGATCATGAGTCTCTTCGTGGCTCGACGAGTCGTTGAATCCAAGGTTTACGATCAGCGTCGAACCGAGGTGAGCAAATCCAGTCAGAAAGTGGATCAAAGTGTTGGCCAAACCAGTGAATCATTGTCTGAAAGCTCAATGAAGGCTTCCGGAGGCAATGTTGTTCGAAAGGCCGCCAAACAAACCTACGGCCAACTTTCAGCCAGCGACTTTGACACAGCGTTGAATTCGTCGCTTACGTCCTACGGGTATGAAACGGCGGATTACGCGGATGTTCAGGCTAACTGCGGTGGGCCGGAACCGGAACAAATTCGTGCGGCGTTTATGAAGTCCGACGAGCTGCCGGCCAAGCTCCGCAGCAAAGTGATTCGAGCTGCCAAATCATGTGACGTGCGCTATTTCACGCTTGGTTATATGAATGTTTCGGCGCCGGAGCGGGATTCCGTTTCCGGAAACATCAAGGTTGTTGTTTCTTTAAACGGCATGATTTGGGATATCTCCCGTAAATTGCCACGTCGCGTTGGTTCAGTGGGACCGGTTCAGTTTTTTGGCTTGGCAAGCGATGAAGACACGGCACGCCGTGAGGCACTTCGGTTGGCTGCCCGTCAGGCCGGAGAGGTGATTACCTCGCAGTTGGTTTCCAAAGGTTTGAAGTAAGGAGACAGCGGCATGCGGTGGAGTTGTGTATCGGCCAACTTGACGAAATTGGCCGCCGTTGGGCTTCTGGCCGGATTGCAAGCATTTTCGGCCAATGCGGCTCAAGTCACAGTTACGGCACAGGGAAGCGGTTCGGATTACGAGGAGGCGCGCACGTCCGTTTTGCGCGACGCAATCATGCAGGTCACAGGCGTCACGCTTGACGCGAAGACCATGCAACAGATCTCGAGCCTAACGCAGGGGGATAAAGAACAGACATACGTGTATGAAGAATCTCAATTCAATGAGAAAGTTCGTGAGATTCTCAAGGGATACATCCGGTCATTCAGCATTTTGAATCAAACTAAAACCGCTGACGGTGTGGAGTTACAAGCAAAGGTCACGGTTGAAAAATATGAAATAGCCGGACTTGACGACAATCGCCGTACCGTTTCAGTCCAGGCCTTTAAGGCTCGGCCGGGAGCGTGTTTCGGAAAGACGATTTCCGCCGAAGATTTAACGGAGGCAGTGACGGAAGCTCTTCAAACAGCGTTTGTGAATACACGTAAGTTCTCGGTTCTTGACCGACACAGCGATGCCTACCGCTTGGAAAAGGAGTTTTTAGAAACAAATAAAGACGTGCGCGATGTGGAGAAAATCCGTATCGGTCACAACCGAGGATCGGACTTTGTGATCACGGGTGATGTGCGCAATGTCCGCATAACGGAAAGCAGTCGAAAATCAGCGATCAACGGCAAGGTACTTAAGACGCGTGCTGCCCACGCAGATGTTGTTTTTAACGTAATGCTGTTTGCTACGCGTCAAATTCAATACTCCTCAAGTGTCACGATCAATCTCGGCAATAACCTGGTGGGCAAAGACTGTCGTCAGATCAGTGACGAACTGATTCGCGCAGCTGCAACCAAAGTGGCAGCAGAAGCTGCTCAGGCCATTTTCCCTCCGTTGGTTTTGAATTATGACGGTCAGGACATCATTTTCAATTACGGAGGCAATGATGTTCGCGTTGGAGAGTATTTCAATCTCTATCGGACGGGCGAAGTGATTTATGACCCCTATACGAAAGAGTCTCTCGGTCGCAAGGAGAAGTTTCTCGGCAAGGTTCGGGTCGTAGACGTTAAGCCCAAATTTTCGATCGCCCGCTTTGTCAATGGCGGCAATGCCGAGGCTCGGAACGGGGATATTTTGAGACCCATTTCGAAGTCGCTTGCCACCGCGGCCACCAAAAAATCCGCCGCTCCCAAAAAGCCCGATCTTGACGACGAATGGTAATCATGCGTAGGGCAGTGTTTGTTGCCGCAATTGCAGCGGCGTATTTGAGTCAAGGACAGGCTTGGGGACAGAGTATGTCTCCGGAATTTGCTCAGGCCAGCGAGATGAGCAAAGTCTGGAAAGCGCAGAGTGTTCGACAAAGCGGTGTGTTTGACCGAGGAGAGTATACGTTCGTCGTTTCGACGATCAGTGCTCGTCATCTCGGAGATATTCGTTACCGGCAGCTTGCCTCATTGGACGCAGGGAAGATTCTTTTCCAAGAAGCCGTCAGAAGAGCTGCCGGCACGAGAAAACTGTCGAGTCTGGACGAGGCGGTTTTGCGGACTGTGTCGGGGACACTGCGCCTGAAAACGAAACAAATTTATGCATCCCGCGCTGAAAGTTTGTTTGTGTTGGGAATGCGAACGGCCGATTTCGAACAGGAAGTCCGAAAGCTCAACATCGACAATCTTTTGAGCCGTCAAAGGAGGGCTATCTCAGGTCACCCTCAGGAAGTTAAAGGCTTCTTTGAAAAAGTACAGCTCGGCGAGGTCGAAAAACTCAATCGTATCCTGCGGGGAGAGGGCAAGGATGCAGTCGTGATCGATAAGGAGATCACTTCGAGCGGCGGTCTTGAGCAGGTTTGTCTCCGCGTTCAGAAACAGTCCGATTTGCCCGCGAGTCAGACGCATACAGAAAACATTGCTTGGCCGGTTTTGCGTGCCGTGATGAATGCACAAGGGTTTGTACGGTTTGAAAAGAACATAGGAAAAGAGACCCCGGCGGTCATGCCGGAGGTTTTGAAGCGATTTGCATCGGGAAGTGATCTGGCTTTGGTGACATACCTTTTGGAATCAGCAGTGGAAACGTCGGCGGCCAACGCTCAAGTATGGGAATACCTTGAGGCGGCTTATCGAGCCGGGGGACAACCCCAAAAAGCTTTGATCGCTGCTCGCGTTTGGTATTTGCTGGCTCATGACAACCGTACCGAAAGCCTGAAACGACTTCTTGAAGATCAAAACAACGAAGCAGGTGCTCACTTTTTGCAATACCTAAGAAATCACGACCATTGAGGAGAGATCGATGAAAAAAACATTGTTGACAATGGCTTTACTGCAAGTGTTTGCTTTGGGTGCCGTTGCAGCGGATTTCCCTGCGAGCCAACCGTCGGCTCAGGTAACCATCCGTGCCGAGTCGGTGCAGGTTCAGGACAGTGCCATCAATTTGGAACAACAAGCCGTACAGAATTCCCAGACGGTTACCGCTGAAGATATGGCTAACGACTGGCTGGAGAAACACGGAGGCCAAGGTTGGAACGAAGATCGACAGCGTTACATGGCTATTTCAACGGCTGTCGTAAAGGCAGAAAACGATCCGGCCAAGATGATGCGTTTGCGTGAGAGCAAGTATATGGAAGCGGTGCTCAATGCCCGCGCCGAGATCATTCGTTTTGTTCGCACCGATTTAAGTGTGGATAACCGCGTGACGCTGCCGGATACCGGGCTCGAAACAAAACTCGACAAAGAGGTGAAGGCTCTGCAAACGGAACTGGAAAAAGCCAAAGCCCAGTATCAAGATGCCCTTCGAGAGGTGGATCAAGTAAAGGCTGATTCTTGGGGAGGTGTGGATATCGGGGAATTTTTCCGCGATGGAGTCGCCGGTATTCTCAACAAGATGGGAGCCAATATTGATGTGCAGGGACTACAAGCCAAGCAGGCGAAGCGTCTTGAAGACGCCAAGCAAAAGATGCTTTCCCTGCAAGGACAAATTGACAGTATCAAGCAGCAAATTGAACAGGCCAAGACAAGTCTTTCTCAGGAAAACACATCTAAGGTTGCCACGTTCGCTTCGATGCCGCTTGTGGGTAGCGCCGTTGTGTACCAGGCTGAAAGCATTGTGGACGGACAGTACCAGATGTCGGTGGTCGCGCAATGGAGTCCAAAGCAGGAACGCTATATGACGGCAGTTTTCGCTCAGCAACCTGTACAGCCGGTGCGAGGCGGCACCATGAGCATTCAAGATTTTATACGGCAGACAGACTGGTCATCCGCTGTCGGTAATCGTCTCTTTCCGGATAAGAACGGCAGATTGCATGTGTTGGGTATCTCAGCTTGGCCTTTGACGGGCCAGTCCAGCGCTGCTCGCAGAACTGCAGAAGGCATGAGTCGATCCAATGCTCTGGCTCAAATCGGTCTGGCTCTTAAAAGCCATGTTGTCGCAAAAAGCCAGGCTGATCAGAAAGTTCAATCCATGAACGATGACAGAACGGACGACATCCACAGTTTTGCCGAAGATCTTTCGGAATCTTTGAAGAATTTCCAAATTCAGGGAGCCACTCGTCGATTTGGTCGTGTTGTGACGCATCCCTTGACCGGGCAGAAGATTTTTGTTTCGGTCTATAGCTACTCGCTGGATAATGTCAAAACAGCGACCGAAATGGAAAAGAGCAATTATCGGGCCGAGATTGAGATGCAGGCCGTCAATCAACAATCGCAGGGTCGCAAGAGCGCTATGGATCAGGCAGTGCAGCAGCAACAGTCTTCGACGACAAGCTATACGGCCGGACAAGCGCAAGGCGCAGAAATGATGCGTCAGACACCGGTCGCTCCATCTCAACAGTCGGGCTCTTCATCGCAGGAAACGACACCTGCTGACGCAGGCATGTCAGGTAGTGTAGGAGGCACGGGAACGACAGAATTTTCGTTCTAAACGCCCAGGTTCGTGAAAACGCAACGGCACAACAGTTTGAAGCTGCTGTGCCGTTTGTTTTTGGATTGGTGCCGAGCGTTTGGAGAGACTGAATCAATCAGTAGTCCTGCTTGGTTTCCGTCTGAGCACCGAGTACCACGCGCATCAGATCGGCCACGGTACCGGAATTGGTCTTGTCCATGATCGAAGCGCGGTGAGCTTCCACGGTCTTGATCGAGATGCCGAGGTCGTCGGCAATCTGTTTGTTGAGTCGACCGGCTGTGATGCGCTCGAGCACCTGCTGTTCGCGGGTGGTGAGCTTGCGCAGTAAAGCCGTGTTGAGGTTTTTCTGCTCGGTGGCGCGACGACGATCGTGCGCTTCCTTGAGCATGCGTTCGACGAGCTGCTTTAAGGCGGCCGGGTCAAAGGGCTTCTCGATGAAGTCCACGGCACCTTTTTTGAGCGCATTGACGGCCATCGGAACATCGCCGTGACCCGTGATGAAAATGATCGGAATGTCGGCTCTGCGTGCCAGCAGATGTTCCTGCACTTCCAGGCCGCTCATGCCGCTCATGCGTACATCAAGCAACAGCACGGCGATTTCACGCGGATCATATTTGGCGATGAAGCTCTCGCCGCTGTCGTAAAGCTCAACGCGATAGTCGCTTGCTTCCAGTAACCAACGGATGGAGTCCCGTACCGCCTCGTCGTCATCGACGACGTAAACGGTTCCCAGGGTTTTGACGGCATCGGATTGATAGGGAGAGTAGACCATATTGTTCTTAGCTTTCTGTTTCTGAGGTCAGAAGGATCGCGGAAATCTCCGCAGTCAAAAACTATAGCGAATTGGAATCGGCTGCGGCGCCTGAATTTTCACCTGTCTTTCCCGAAGTTTCAGTGGAGGCAAATGTGGAATTCGGCAAAAGCACCCTAATGATTGTACCGCCGCCTGTGTTTTCGGAGATGACAATCCGTCCGCGATGACTTTCAACGACAGAGCGGCAGATATTCAGTCCGATGCCCATTCCCGTGACTTTGGTTGTGAAGAATGGAGTAAAGACCTTGTCGGGTTCGACCGGCATGCCGCAGCCGTGATCGGCAACTTCAAAGATCGTTTGCGTCTCGTTGGCGTTCACGTTGAATTCCACTGTTTCGGAATCCGTTTCCTGACTGGCTTCCATGGCGTTTTTAAGGAGGTTCAGCAGGACCTGCTCGATCATCACGGCGTCACACACGAGTTCGTGTCCGGGGCACAGAATCGAGACCTTGATCTTCATGCCGAAGCGTTTGGCCTGGATCAAGGCGAGCTCCATGGTGGCCGCAACGATTTTGTCAACGGTGACGGAGGCAATGTTGGCTTCACCTCCTTTAGCCTTGGCAAAGCCGCGGATGCGGCGGATGATGTAAGCGGCGCGCTGCGTTTGATTGATGATTTTGGTTAGTGCTTCGGCGACGCGGTCTTCGCTCGTGCGTCCCTTTTGCATCATCGTGAGTGTGGCCGAGGCATAGTTTTGCACCGCAGCCAGCGGCTGATTGAGTTCGTGCGCCAGAGAACTCGCCATTTCACCCATGGTGATGAGGTGCGAGGCGCTCTCGGCGGCTTTGGCTTGCACCTGCATCAGATTCTCAACTTCCTTACGGTCGGTGATGTCCGTAACGGCGAGCATTTCCGAAGCGCCTTTGCCCGGCCAGGGCAGCACGCTGCGTGTCACCGACAGCCAACGACCGTTTTTCTTGTCGTGAATCTCAGCGGTATGGCCGACGGCGGAAGCCTGGTTGAAGAGATCACGGATGCGGATGTGTCCTTCGACGCTTTGTCCCCAATACTTGCAATAGAGGGCATTGGCGTAAAGAAGCTCGTTGTTGTTTTCTTCCAGATGAACGACGCTCACGGCCGCGTTCATGGATTCGATCATCAGTACGGTGCGTTCGTGTTCGGTGGCAAGTGCCAAACGCGCACGGCGCTGCTCGGTCACATCGCGCAATGCCACGAGCCAACCGGTGGATTTTTTGCGACCTTCGATGGGTTTCAGGGGTATCACGGAAACATGGCAGTCAAATTCGGAACCGTCCCGGCGGCGCGCCCTGTATTCCAGTTCAACAACTTTGCCTTCATGAAAGCGCTGAGGATCGGGGTCGCCCACCGATACGCCGATGGCTTCACGCACCGACAATCCCACCGGACTTTCTTCTTTGTAGCCGAAAAGTTTGTCAAAGGCCGTGTTGGAAAAGAGCACGCGTGAGGTCAGTCCGACCACAAGCAAGCCGTCCGTAATCGAGTCGTTAAATGTTTTTTGAATGGCTACGCGGGCACGCAATTCCGTTTCCGAGCGGATTTGTCGAAGCTGGTAGCGCAGCAGGAGCGTGAGTGTAAATAAGAGACCGAGCGCGAGAACGATGATTGTTTTAGCGGGCGTCGAATCCACCAGAAAGGTCTTGGGTGTCGTATTGGTGGTGACAAAAGAGATGTTGTAGGGCAGAGGAGAGAGCTGCGTTTCAACCGAGACGCTGCCTTCGGGAATTGGCGCGTAGAGGCTTGGCGGGAAACTTTTACCGTCGACGAGGATATCGAGTCGATATCCTGCTTGCAAATTGGATTCGCCGGCAAGATCCCGTAGCAGACGCGTTAGCGACAGCGAAGCAATGACGCTTTCACCGGTAGAAATCGGAATCACCAGGTCGGCGTAGGCCGTCATGCGGTGCTGTCGAATATAGGGTTCGGAGAACACCGGATGCTCGCTCATGATCGAAAATGCGACGGCGTCCTGCGTGGCGTGCTGATCGGCAATGCTGGTACCTACCGCACGCGGGGTCATTTCCGAATAAAGATGACCTCTGCAGGCGGCCCGTACGGAACCGTCGGGCTGCACGAGAATCACTTCCCGCAAAGCCGGGTGAAGTGCAAAAACAACGGAAAAGGCTTCGCAATCTTCCGTCTGATAAAACCGATGGGCCGGGGCGTCCAAACTGTGTGCAAGGGCAAGCGAACGCTCTTCAAACTGCCGGGCAATCGACTGGTTAAGGGCGGTTTGAGCGGACACTTCGAGTTTTCGGCTTTCGTCGTCGATGAACCAGAGACTCGTTGTACACAAAATCAAAATGAAAACGATGGCCGCGACCGTCACATACAGGCCGAAGCGATTGACGCGCAAGCTGTCGGCGCTGATGAGTTCGAGCAGTTTGTCGTCGACTTTGATTTTGCTGGTCTTGAGCATGGACGAAGAGATGCGGTCAACTGAAAAAGGCGTGTCGTGAGCTTTCGACAGTCGTAAACATTCATTGTAAAAGAGCGGAGCGCGAGGTCGGTAAAATTGCGGCATCCAAACTCAGCACTTAGAGAGAATTTCAAATGGATCAGAACGAACTCAAGCGACTCGTCGGCAAGGCGGCTCTCAACTATGTCAAAGACGGCGATGTGCTCGGCGTCGGCACCGGCTCGACGGTCGACTGTTTCATTGATGCGCTTGCGCAAAGCGACATTCGTCCGAGCGCCTGCGTTTCGAGCTCCGAGCGCTCTACCAAGAAACTCATTGAATTGGGCTTCAAGGTCATTGATCTCTCGGAAGTGGAAGAAATCGGTGTTTATGTGGACGGTGCCGACGAAATCAACGCTGCCTTTGAAATGATCAAGGGCGGCGGCGGAGCGCTCACGCGTGAAAAGATCGTGGCTTCCGTCGCGAAAACTTTTGTCTGCATTGCCGACGAATCCAAACTTGTAAAGACACTCGGTAAGTTCCCGCTGCCCGTGGAAGTGATTCCGATGGCGGTCTCAAGTGTTGCGCGTTCGCTTCGCAAGCTCGGAGCCGATCCGGTGGAACGTGACTTCACGACCGACAACGGCTGCCGTATTCTCGACTGCCGCGATTTCATGATTGATGATCCCAAGACGATGGAACAAACCATCAACGCTTTGCCCGGTGTCGTGACCGTGGGGCTTTTTGCCGCGCGCGGCGCAGATGTCTTGTTGCTTGGTACCTCCGAAGGCGTCAAGACGATCGAAAAGGCGCGCTAAGCGCAACGACCCAATCGGAACAAAAAAAGAGCGCTGCCGTGAAGGTGGGCGCTCTTTTTGCCGGAGTCTTGCTCATTCCACCGGGACGTGGTTGGGAATTGGATCCACACCGTCACCGAAGAGATAGTTTTCGCACTGACTCATCAGGTGCTTTCTTACATTGGGATCGGCGCAGTTCAGACCGTATTCATTGATCATCATCGTCTGAAGCTTTACCCATTCGTCCCACGCTTCCTTGCTGATGTTCGCCCAGATGCGCTTGCCGAGTTCGCCCGGAACGGGAGGATAGGCAAGGCCGGGGAGGTCCTTTTTGAGTTTTGCGCAATGCACGGTACGTGCCATAGTCGTTTGCTCCTTCTTTGTTAAAGCGTTTTTATAAAAATCTTAGAGCGGCGATGCCAGTTATACATCCGTTGCTTTTCAATCGGAAGATTTTCGACGGCGGCCTCTTCAAAGCCTCGCTTGATAAACCAATGCGCCGTTCGCGTAGTGAGTACGAAAATGCGCTTGAGGCCGGCTTCTCGGGCGCGTTGTTCGATGCGGCGCAGTAGCCGATCGCCGTCTCCTGCCCCTTGATAGTCCGGATGAACGGCCACGGCTGCCATCTCCCCGATTTCGGCTTCGGGGTAAGGATACAGTGCGGCGGAACCGTAGATGATGCCATCGTGTTCGAGAACGGTGAAGTGACTGATTTCGCGTTCGATTTTTTCACGCGGGCGCTTCACCAAAATACCTTCGGCTTCAAACGGCTCGAGCAGTTTGACAATGGCTGCTACGTCGTCAATTGTGGCCTCGCGAAGCGACTCCATATTTTCCGTGGAAATCATGGTGCCGACGCCGTCGTGAGTGAAGAGTTCCGTGAGAATGCCGCCGTCCATGGCGTAAGGCACGATGTGAACGCGGTCAACGCCGCCCTTGATGGCGCGCAGAGCATAACCGAGGTTGTAGACGTCTTCGTCGTCGACTTGTTTGCCCTGAATCAGGGCCTGCGCTTGTTGGGCCGTGAGGTCCTGTTGTTTTTCACCTCGAACGCGCACGCCGTCGACACCGACCGACAAAATGAGTTTGTCGGCGCGTATTGCAACGGCGATCGCCGTAGCAACGTCTTCCGTGGTGAGATTGAAGGCTTCTCCTGTGGGCGAAAAACCCGTCGGACTCACAAGAACGATATTTCCACGCGATAACAGATCCTGAATGCTTTCGGCATCCACTTTTCGGACAACGCCGGTATGCAGATAGTCCACGCCGTCAATGATGCCCATGGGGCGAGCCGTGACGAAGTTTCCCGAAACCACCTTGATGCGCGAGTGCTGCATCGGAGTGTTGGGAAGACCTTGAGAGAAGGCAGCTTCAATATCAAAGCGCGTTTCGCCGCACGCTTCCTTGACACACTCAAGTTCCTGAGGACCGGTGATGCGCACACCCTTGTAAAACTGGCCTTCGAGTTTGCGAAGTCCCATGAGCTCTTCAATCTGCGGGCGGGAGCCATGGACAAGCACAACGCGCATGCCCATGCTGGCGATGAGACTCACGTCCATCACGAGATGATTGAGGAGCGTCCTGTCGGCAACGACTTCCCCGGCAAAACTGATGACAAAAGTTCGTCCGTGATGCAGATGGACATAAGGAGCTGCACTTCGCAGCCAGGAAACCCATTGCAGTCGCTCTCCGGCATCCGGTTCGCTTGGGACTATCGTTTCGTATTTTTCGGACATGGCAGTTTCCGAACGCCTTTTATGAAAACCAAAAAGCATATTGGTGAAATTAGGTTGCCAAATTCTAAAGACTTAGAGTGCTGAGCGAAGTTTTACGTTTAACAAAAAAACAAGAGCATCTAAAGTTGAGGTGCAAGGCGAATCGGCGTTTCGGTAGACTTCGCCTGCACACCAAAATAACTGCAAAAACAAGACCTCAAGCGGTCAGTCAAAATCAGATTACATGAGTCAAAGCGACAATCCATTCGGTGCACTCAAAAGCCTTGTTGAAAAAGGACAGATTCAGACCAAGGCTTGGGTGCCCACTTCTTCGGGCAGCAAAAAGCCTTCGGCTGCGGCCCTGCGTTACGCGGACGCATCTGTAAAGAAGGCTTTTGAGGAAAGTACGCGTCAGCAGAACCGCAAAGCCCCCGAGTCCGAGAAGCCAACTGCCAAGCCGGAAATCAAGTCGGCGCCGCGCACACGTGCCGTGCATCGTGAGCCGCAGGCTGTGAAGATGCCGGAAAAACAATTGATCGAGCGCAAACATGAATCGAAACGGGCGATCAGCAAAGCGCAGCAGGTTAAGGATCAATCTAAAACACAGCCGACGCGGATGAAAGCGGAGCGGCGCGTACTCAAAACGGTGCAGCCGGATTCTGCGAACGAATCCTCTCGTCGTGAGTTGATGCCCGTTGCCCAAACGCGTCGGTCACCTTTTGTGCCGCCTAATCCGATTACGAAACCTGTGATGCTTGCTCCCGGCCTGCCTGTGAGCGAGCACGGAGAAGAGCTGGTTAAAGCCATTCAGGAAAATCCGGTCATCGTTGTTTGCGGCGAGACCGGTTCGGGTAAGACAACGCAGTTGCCCAAAATCTGTCTTTTGGCCGGACGCGGGACCAAAGGCTTGATCGGACACACACAGCCGCGTCGCATTGCTGCAAGTTCCATTGCCAAACGCATCGCGGCGGAACTTGAAAGCGAAGTCGGCGAAATCGTGGGCTATAAGGTTCGCTTTACCGACAAAACGATGCCGGGAGCGGCCATCAAATTGATGACAGACGGCATTTTGCTGGCCGAAACGCAGACCGATCCCCTGTTGAAGCGCTACGACACGATCATCATTGACGAAGCGCACGAGCGATCCATCAACATTGATTTTCTTCTGGGCTACCTCAAGCGGGTGCTTGTCAAGCGCAAAGACCTCAAAGTCATCATCACATCGGCAACGATTGATGCGGAGCGTTTTGCCAAGCATTTTGAAATCAATGGCAAACCTGCACCGGTATTCACGATTTCGGGACGAACATACCCCGTACAGATTCGCTGGCGTCCGGTGGACGATACCGATGAGACAGACGACAAGACGCTGATGGATGCTGTGGCCGATGCTTGCGACGAACTGCAGATTGCCGGGCGCGGCGACATTTTGGTGTTTCTGCCCGGAGAGCGCGAAATCCGTGAAGCCGCCGAAGTGCTTCGTGCCCGTAATCGTCCCGGACTGGTGGAAATTCTCCCGCTGTATGCTCGCCTTTCGGCGCAGGAGCAAGAACGAGTGTTCAAAAGCGGCGGCCTCCGGCGCATTGTGTTGGCTACCAACGTGGCCGAAACGTCTATTACGGTTCCCGGCATTCGGTATGTGGTTGATACAGGGCTTGCGCGCATCAAGCGCTACAGCTATCGCAACAAGGTCGAGCAGCTTCTGGTTGAACCTGTGAGCAAGGCTTCGGCCAATCAGCGTGCCGGTCGTTGCGGACGCGTGGCCGATGGCATCTGCATTCGTCTCTACGACGAAAACGATTGGGCCAGACGCCCGGACTACACCGATCCGGAAATCGTGCGTTCAAATCTGGCAGCCGTTATTTTGCGCATGAAGGCTTTGAAGTTGGGCGATGTACGTGACTTCGATTTCGTGCAGCCGCCTCCGCCCAAAGCTATTGCCGACGGTTATGCCATTCTGTCGGAACTTCATGCGTTGGAGAAAAACGGAGAACTTACCGACGTCGGTCGCATGCTCTCGCGCCTGCCTGTTGACCCGAAGCTTTCCCGTATGTTGCTCGAAGCCTCTCGTCGCGGGGCGCTCAAGGAAGCATTGGTGGTGGTTTCGGGGCTGGCCGTTCAGGATCCGCGCGAACGGCCGCTTCCCGCGCAGCAGCAAGCCGATCAGGCGCACAAACGATTTGCCGATGAGTCAAGTGACTTCCTGAGTTATATCAATATCTGGAATTGGTTCGAGACCGAGCGTGCCAATAAGACAAGCAATCGAGAGCTCACCGAAAAGCTGCATCGTAACTTCATTTCTCCTCGTCGTATGCGCGAGTGGCGCGATGTGTGGCGTCAACTGAAGGAACTCACGGAAGAAATCGGTTGGAAAACGAGCGAGGAGCCGGCCGACTATGAAGCTTTGCATGCTTCTCTTTTGACGGGGCTTCTGGGCAATCTCGGCATGCGCGATTTGTCAGCCGACTTGCGGGCGGCTCCTTATCTGGGAGCGCGCGGCATTCGCTTTTGGGTCTGGCCGGGTTCTGCGTTGGCAAAGAAGGCCGGTAAATGGCTGATGGCTTCCGAGTTGGTGGAAACGAGCCGCTTGTTTGCGCGATGTGTGGCCGATATTGAACCCGAATGGATTGAGAGGGCCGCCGGCCACCTCATCAAAAAGAGTTGGAGCGAGCCGCATTGGGAAAAGACGCGAGCTGAAGTGGTGGCGCTCGAGCGCGGTACGCTTTACGGCTTGCCCGTGTATACCGATCGCCGTGTGCAGTTTGCGCCGCACGATCCGGTCGTGGCACGCGACATTTTCATTCGTCAGGCGCTGGTCGAAGGATTGTACGAAACGCGTGCGCCTTTCTTTGCACACAACAAACGTCTGGTGCGAGAAATCGAAGAGATTGAAAACAAGACGCGCCGCCCGGACGTGCTCGTTGACGACGAGACGATCTACGCCTTCTACGACAAGATTCTGGACGAATCGGTCGTGGGCGGCTCCACGTTTGAGAAATGGCGCCGCATTGCGGAAAAAGAGAATCCGAAGGTTCTCTTCATGAAGCGGGATGATTTGATGCGGCACGATGCCAGCGGCGTCACCGTTCAGTGGTACCCCAAGAGCTATAGGGCCGCCGGCATTGAAATGGCGTTGACCTACCATTTTGAGCCCGGTTCACCCCGAGACGGTGTCACGCTTGCCGTGCCGATTTTCGCGTTGAATCAGATTGACGCCGTGCGTTGCGAGTGGCTGGTGCCGGGGATGCTCAAGGAAAAGGTGAGGGCTCTGATCAAATCGCTGCCGCAACGCTATCGCCGACATTGCGTACCGATCGATAAGTACGCCGACGGCTTTTTTGAAAGAACGGGCGGCGTGCAGATCCATTCAAAAACGCTTGTGGACGCGTTGATCGCCGACATTCGTGAGCAAACCGGAACGGCCTGCGAGCGCACCGACTTTAAGCTTGAAATGCTGCAGCCACACCTTTTTATGAACTTTAAGGTGCTCGACGAACACGGGCGGCAGATCGGCATGGGCAGAAACTTGGCCGAACTTCGTGCCGAGTTCGGTGCTCAGGCGCAGGAGACTTTCCGCAACGTGGCGCAGGCCGATGCTTCGGTTTCGGCGGACCTGACGGACAACATCACCAATTGGACGTTTGGGGAACTACCGGAACTCATGGAAATTCGCCGCCGGGGGCTCACGCTGATCGGGCATCCGGCCTTGGTGGACAAGGGAGATTCGTGTGCTCTGGACGTGTTTGACGATTTGCAGGATGCCCGAAAGGCGCATCGTGCCGGTTTGCGACGGCTTTTTCAGTTGCAGCTTCGCGAGCAAGTGCGTTATTTAGAGCGCAATCTGAACGGGCTGCAGCGCGTTCAGATGCAATGTGCCGTCATTGCGCCGATCGCCAAACGTTTTGAGAGTTTTGAAGAATTGCGTTCGGATTTGACGGCCGCAGCCGTAGAGACCGCTGCGATGCAAGGCGACTGGCCGATCAATGAACAGCAGTTTCAGCAAAAAAAAGACGAGGCACGCTCGCGTCTGACGCTCATCGGCGGTGAGTACCTGCGTCTGATGGAAACCGTGGCGGCCGAACTCACGGGACTCAACAAGAGACTGCAGGCCGCGCGCGCCTTTCCGGAGGCGGTCAAGGACATCGAAAGTCAGTTGCAGGGACTCTTTGTGCCACATTTCCTACTGAATATGCCCTTTGAACGCCTCAAGCACTATCCGCGTTACGTCAAGGCGATCAATGTGCGCCTGGAACGATTGCGAAACGATCCGGCGCGAGATGCGGGACACACGGCTGAGATTCAGAAGCTTGCGGTGCCGCTGGCGCGCGAACTGGCTGCTCGCAAGGGAGCTGTGGACGAGCGATTGGAAAACTTCCGGTGGATGATTGAAGAGCTGCGCGTATCGCTTTTTGCGCAGGAATTGCGCACCCCGATGCCCGTGAGTGTCAAGCGACTCACCAAACAGTGGGAGGCTCTGAGACGGCTCTAAGTTTGAACCTGTTGTTGCAGACAGTTTGGCTCGAAGCGGTTATCCTTGCATTAGGAGTCAAACGAAGCCCGAGGTCGAGAGTTCGGGCGGCGTTTGTGTCCCTTTAGAGTTGGAGGAGAGAAAAAGTGAAAACCATCGGTCTAGTGGTCGGACATCACTGCGACACTGCTCTTGAAATCAAGGCGGCGATTCTTGCCAAGGATGCCTCCGTGACTGTGTTGCTTGACGAAGGCGACTTTGTGGAGCCTGCAGCTGATGCGACGGACGCGCTCAAAGAAGCCACCCGCAAAATCAATAACTTCAATGCGGTGAAACGTTTGCAAAAAGCCGGCGCCGACGTGATCGGTTTTGCCTGCGGTTGTCCGCATCGTTTCTTTGCGGAACTGCAGACGGAATTTACGGTGCGTTTGGTGGATCCTGCTTGCGATTCGGGTGAGCGTTTGTCTGCCGCCGATTATGCGCAGGCGCTGCTCACGGCTGATGTCACGCCTTTGCCCAAGCCCTTTAAAGTGGGCATGATCGGCGGTCTGGGGCCGGCCGCGACGGTTGACCTCTACGACAAGATCGTCAAGGCGACGCCCGCCAAGACTGATCAGGAACACTTCAAGCTCGTGGTCGAACAGAATCCTCAGATTCCGGATCGCACGAAGTGCTTGCTCGAAGGCGGTGACAACCCGACGCTTTCCATGTACAACTGTGCCAAGCGCCTTGAAGAAGACGATTGTGATTGCATCATTGTGCCGTGCAACACTGCGCACGCTTTTGTGGCTTTGATCGAACCCTTCGTCGGCATTCCCTTCATCAATATGCAGCAGGTGACGATGCAGGAGATTCAGGAGAAGTTCGGCGACAAGGCTGTGATCGGCTTGATGGCGACGACCGGTACGGTGCGCTCCGGGCTCTACGGTCAGAAGGCTGAAGCCATGGGAATGCCCATGTACGTGCCCGATGACGAACATCAGGCGCGCGTGATGGCCGCCATTTACGGACCTCAGGGCGCCAAGGCGGGCTTTACCGACGGCGTGTGCCGCGAGGATCTCTGCAGTGCGGCCGAGTATCTCGTCAAGACGCACGGCTGCAATGTGCTGATTCTGGGGTGCACCGAACTGCCGCTTATCCTTGATGAGGGTTTCATGACGATTGCCGGCAAGGAAGTCTTCATCATTGATCCGACATCGGCTCTGGCCCGCCGCGTGGTGAAGGTGGCGCAGGAAGCAGCCGCCGAACGCGGCGTGCTCTGAACGCTCAAACGAAAACGGGAGCCATAGAGGCTCCCGTTTGAAATCGTGAAACGGACGCAACGGAAAAGCCGGCGTCCGTTTTGTCTTTGTGAACGTCAGATGCGGTTGTCCGGAGCAAGCCATCCCAGAGAAGCCGAAACGGCGTTGACGGCGCTCAGAAGATGCCGTACCCAGTCGGGCTTGTGGCGCATTTCGATGCTCGAAGCGACGGTCACGGTGGCCACAATATGCCCGGTCTTGTCACGAATCGGAGCACCAATGCAGCGAATGCCGGTTTCCAGCTCTTCTTTGTCGTCGGCCCAACCCAGTTCCTTGACGCGGTTGATTTCCATGATGAGCTTTTCGGGCGTGTTGATGGAATGTTCCGTACGCGGCGCAAGTCCCGTGCGGCTGATGTAGGCGCTGACTTCTTCGGGCGTCATATCGCTTAAGAAAAGCTTGCCGCCGCTAGTGCAATGCAAAGGGGCCATGGCTCCGATGCGACGCGCCAAACGAATACCAGTACCCGGCGCGTAAACGTGCTCAATGTACATGATGGAGTCGTTGCGGCGAATGGCGAGGTTGATGGTTTGCCCCGTACGCTCGAACAGAAGCTGCATCACGCCGATGGCTTTTTCACGGATATCGAGTCGATCGCGCACGAGACTGCCGTATTCAAGGAAGGTCAAACCCAGACGCCAGCGGCCGTTGCTCATGCGGTCCACAAGGCCATCTTGGGCAAGATTCCAGAGCAGACGATGCACGGTCGACATATGAATTTCCGTCATTTCGGAAATTTCATGCAAACTGATAGGGTTCGGACAATCGGCTAGCGTGCGCAGAATGCGGCGTGCTCGTTCAAGCACTTGTACTTGCTTGATCTTGTCTTTGCTGGCTGGCTGTAAAACTTCAGTATTGTCTGTCTTGGAGAGCATGGCATATCACTCCTTTGAGGGATTGATAGTCGATTGCGTAATGGCTTGAGCGACGATTTCGGCAATGTCGCGTACAGGTTTGGGTGTTTCATCCCGCCCGCAAGTTTGGGCCTGAGCGCTTGTAAGCATGGTGAGGCAGTGCGGACAGGAAACAGCGATTTCGTCGGTTCCAGTCTTGTTGAGCTGTTCGAGACGCAGAATGTTGATGCGAGAGGGCTTGTCCATGAAGATTTGGGCGCCGCCCGCGCCGCAACACATGGCGTTGCAGCCGCGTTTTTCGGGATCCTTGAGCTTGACGCCGATTGTTTCAAGAATTGTGCGCGGATCGCGGCCGATGCCGTTGTGACGTGCGAGGTAACAGGCGTCGTGGAACGTGACACTGCCGGCTTGCGCCTGTTTTGGCGAAATGCGTTTCTCTTCGAGCAGTTTGGCAATGAACTGAACATGGCTGGTGACGGGGAAGGAGCCGCCCTCAAACTGCGGATATTCGTTTTTGAGCGTGTTGAAGCAGTGCGGACAGGCGGCCACAATCTGCTTGAAGTTGTACTTGGAAAGCGACTCGATGTTTTCGGCTGCCGCCATCTGGAACAGGTATTCTTCGCCGGCGCGGCGCGCGAATTCGCCGTGGCAGCGCTCCTCACTCATGACGGCGAACTTGACGCCTGCGGCGTGGAAAATTTCCACCATAGCGCGCGCAATCTTCTGAGCGCGGCGATCGTAACTAGCCGAACAGCCGACCCAATAGAGCACGTCGTATTCGACGCCGGGCTTGGCGATTTCAACGTCAAGTCCCTTGGCCCACTTCAGGCGGCTTCCGGGATCCATACCCCAGGGATTGCCGACGCTCGAAGTGTTTTCCAGAGCCTGAGCCAGACCTTCAGGGAAGTCGCCTTCTTCAAGCGCCAGATGACGGCGCATCTGAACGATGATGTCGGGAGTCGGAATCTGAGCCGGACAAACCTTGGTGCAGGCGCCGCATGTGGTGCAGCTCCAAAGGGCGTCCTTGGACACAATGCCGTCGATCAAAGGCTTGTCGGCATCAATGCCGTTCATGCGGGCCTTGAGCGATAAGATGAGGGCCTTGGGATCCAGAGGCGCGCCGGAGGCTGCTGCCGGACAAACCGACGTGCAGCGACCGCATTCGGTACAGCCGTCGAAGCGGATGCGATCGATGCGACCGAACTGGCTGAATTCGGAAATGCCGAAACGTTCCTGCTCTTCAATGTTTTCGATCTTGGCAAGCGCACCGCGCGGTTCGGGTTTCTTGACGTAGATCGAAGTCGGGGTCTTGAAGAGGTGTGCGTAATAGGTCAGCGGAATGGAGGCGATAAAGCCCAGAGAGGCCAGACCGTGAATAACCCAGATGAAGGTGTGGTAAACCTTGAGCGTTTCTGGGGCAGTGCCGATGAAAATCTGTGCGAGCGCGTTGCCCACGAAGCTCACGCCGGCCCATTGCGGCTGCTGAACGGCAAGACGCAGCGCTTCGAGTAAAAAACCCGTGAGAATGATGAAGGCGAGGCTGCCAAGTACCAAGGCGAAACGCCAGTTGGCTTCGACTTTGGGGTCGTGTGAAATAAAGCGACGCCAAAAGCTAAAACCAAGAGCAATGAGAGCAAGGAGTCCTGCGAGATCAAGAACGAATTTGTAGGCAAGGTAGATGTTGCCCGACAGGATGCGTTTGCCGAAGATAAGCCAAGCAATGTCCCAATCGATGGTAGCAATGGCGGTGCCGAAGAAAAGAAAGATGAATCCCCAGAACAGCACGAAGTGATTTTTCCCGGCAGCTGTGTCGCGAATCCGCTTTTGCCAGAACACTTCCAGGAGCGTTCTTCCGAGCCGAGCGTTGCGATCAGGCAGTGCTTCAGGTGGGCAGGAGGCTTGCCGTTGCTTGACGGCACGCACGATGCCGGCGATGCAGAGAACGACGGCGGCAATGCCGATGACGTAAACGCCGATTTCCGCCCACAGAGGAACGTTCCAGAAGGCGGGACGCAGCGGTGTAAGGTCTTGCATGACTTTTGAAAATTGTTGTTATCGGGGTAGTGTTATACGCATCTTGCAGTGGAGAATTGCACCAGGCGCGAGATGCGATTTGATCGAAGCTTAAAACGATAGCGCAAAAAAGAGCCTGTGTCTTCGGCCAAGAATATGAGTTACAGAGGCCGGAAACGACTTTTTTGATCTCGGTTAAGGCAAACTCGATTTTTGAACAATTTCCACAGCGTGAAAAATGAATGAAAAAAGCCGCCCTTGCGAGAGAGCGGCTTTGTGAATGAAAAATCGAGTTGATCAGGCGTTCTGTTGCTTGCGCCAGCGTGCGATGGCTTCCACGCATTCGGTCACGAGTTCCGGACCGCGGTAGACAAAGCCGGAATAGAGCTGGACGAGACTTGCACCAGCCTGCATCTTTACGACGGCGTCGTCACCCGACATGACACCGCCCGAAGCGATCACGGGGAGCTTGCCCTTGAGGTGATCAGTAATCATGGCGAGGCATTCGGTGGAGCGAGCCATCAGCGGACGACCGGAAAGACCGCCCGTCTCGTTCCAGTTGGGAAGTCCCTGAACGGAGGAGTGATCGATTGTGGTGTTGGTGGCAATGACGGCGTCCATCTCGTGTTCGACGATGATGTCAACGGCGCGCAGGATGGCGTCATTTTCAAGGTCGGGAGCAAGCTTCACGGCGATGGGCTTGTAGGGAGCTCCTTCCGTTTCGATGATACGGTTGCGTTCGTCGCGCAGAGCGCCGAGCAGTTCGCGCAGCGGGGCTTCGGCTTGCAGCGAGCGCAGGTTCTTTGTGTTCGGACTCGAAATGTTGACTGCAATGTAGTCGGCACGATCGTAGGACTTTGCCAGACAAATGCGGAAGTCGCTGATTGCGTTTTCAATGGGGGTCACAGCGTTCTTGCCGATGTTGATGCCCAATACACCGCCGCGCAGGTGGAAGGCGTCGGCGCTCTTGAGGTTGCGCAGAACCTGTTCACAGCCGACGTTGTTAAAGCCCATGCGGTTGACGATGCCTTCGGCAGGAATGACTCGGAAGCAGCGGGGCTTGGGATTGCCGGGCTGAGCCACGGGCGTAATGGTGCCGATTTCGACGTGACCGAAGCCAAGCGCACCGAAAGCGCTCACGCGTTCGCCATCCTTGTCCATGCCAGCCGCCAGACCGATGGTGTTCGGGAAGCGAATGCCCATGACTTCAACGGGATCTTCGGGAGGCGTGTGAGTAAGAAGCTTGTGCAAGCCGAGCGTGGTGATCCAATCAAGATTGGCCATGATGACATGGTGAGCGGTCTCGGGCTGCATCTGAAAGAGGATGCTTTTGGCGAGTTTGTATAGCATTGTTGCCTGCAGGAAGATTTGCCGTTGATGAAAAAAGGTGTGTGGCGCGCCGCTCTCCGTCATCCTCCTTATATAAGAGGCAGAGCAATTGTGTCGGTCGCGACCGTAACTCTTGATTTTACCGAGGCTGCTGAAATCGGGCAAAAAATCGGCAGAAAACCGACTTGAAGGAGGAGAGTTAAGAGGCGGGATAATATGGGACTCAGAAGGTAACAGACTGAAATGAAAGGAAAAAATATATGAGCGAACCAGAGGAGGTGAGAGGAAATTAAAGTTTTTTGAGAAAAAGACTTGACAACAAGAAGAAACCTCTTTAATATCCACAGTCTCGCTAGTCAATGGCGAGATGAAATACGGATCGCGGGGTGGAGCAGTCCGGTAGCTCGTCGGGCTCATAACCCGAAGGTCGGAGGTTCAAATCCTCCCTCCGCAACCAAAATCCAAAAGGCTTCCGGCAGGAAGCTTTTTTATTGAGAGGCTATGTTTCTCAATAAAGAGCGAAAAGAAAAACAAAAATTTTTCGAAAAGCTCTTGACAAGACGAAATGA
>OGGH01000734.1_pt1 | contig 27923 bp, 36 predicted proteins | sample 1571161 | NCBI WGS metagenome assembly OGGH01 (sample SAMEA2582053, study PRJEB24529) | metagenome | biome: Human gut stool | place: China | collected 2011 | reverse complement strand
CTGTGCCTGTTGATGGTGAGGAAGTGAAAGAACTTCCCTTGGAAACTGAAACAACTGTCGAGGCCGTCTGCCTGCTCACCAAAGAGTGAATTGCAGCGCTGACCGTTCCGGAAAACTGCTGCGGCGAGATGAATAAAGCACTTTGATCGACGAGTTGCGGCATTTGAATCATTTCCCCCTTGCAGACGCCGAAAAAAAGCGTATAATACAATCGTTCAAGAAAAAACAGGGGAGCTCGTGCAGGCGGGCTGAGAGGAAGTGCTCCAACTTCGACCCTTTCACCTGATGCGGGTAATGCCGCCGTAGGAAGTTGACCTCATGGCTTTTTACAGGAGACGCCCGTTGTGGGTGCCTCCTGTTTTTTATTCAGAAAGGAGAAACAGATATGTTTCAGGAAATGCTCGAAAACGTGAGAGGCAAGTGCCCCCTCATCCACAACATCACGAACTATGTCACGGTGAACGACTGCGCCAACATCGTGCTGGCCTGCGGCGCGTCGCCCATCATGTCGGACGACCAGAGCGAGGTCGAGGAAATCACGACGATCTGCGGTGGATTGAACATCAACATCGGTACGCTCAACAAGCGCACGATCGAGTCGATGTTCCTTGCGGGCAAGCGCGCGAACGCGCTGAATCACCCCGCCGTGCTCGACCCCGTGGGCGCGGGTGCTTCGAAGCTTCGCACCGAGACGGCGCAGAAGCTCCTCGAAGAGGTCAAGTTCACTGTCATCCGCGGTAACATCTCCGAGGTCAAGACCCTTGCCTCCGGCAGCGGCACGACCAAGGGCGTGGACGCTGACGTCGCGGACAAGGTGAGCGAGGAGAATCTTGACAGCGCGGTCGCGTTCGCCAAGGCCTTTGCCGAAAAGACGGGCGCGGTCATCGCCATCACCGGCGCGATCGACATTGTGGCGGACGGCAAAAAGGCCTACTGCATCCGAAACGGCCACCCCATGATGTCCTCCATCACGGGCACGGGCTGCCAGCTCTCCGCCATGACGGCGGCGTATGTGACGGCGAACCCCGAGCATCCGCTGGAGGCTGCCGCGGCGGCGGTCTGCGCCATGGGTCTTGCCGGCGAGATCGCGCACGCGCGCCTTTCCGCGCAGGACGGCAACTCCACCTATCGCAATTACATCATCGACGCCATCTACAACATGACGCCCGAACAGCTGGAGGAAGGCGCAAAGTATGAAGTGCGATAAGAAGACGATGCTGCTCTACGCCGTCACAGACCGCGCGTGGGTCGGCAGACAGAGCTTATACGAGCAGGTCGAATGCGCGCTCAAGGGCGGCGCGACCTGTGTGCAGGTGCGCGAAAAGAAGCTCGGCGACGAGGATTTCCTCGAAGAGGCGAAGCAGATCGCGGCGCTGTGCAAGCGCTACGGCGTGCCGCTGTTCATCAACGACGATGTGGACGTCGCTATCGCCTGCGGTGCCGAGGGCGTGCACGTCGGGCAGGAGGACATGGCTGCGGCGAAGGTGCGCGAAAAGGTCGGCAACAAGATGATGATCGGCGTTTCCGTCCACTCGGTCGAAGAGGCGAAGCAGGCCGTGCGCGACGGGGCAGACTGCCTCGGCGTGGGCGCGATGTTCTCGACCTCGACAAAGACGGACGTCGACGTGCTTCCGAAGGAAACGCTCAAGGCCATCTGTGACGCGGTCGATATTCCGGTCGTGGCCATCGGCGGGCTCAACAAGAGCAACATCCTCGAGCTTTCGGGCACAGGCGTGGACGGTGTGGCGCTGGTCAGCGCCATCTTCTCGGCGGAGGACATCGAAAGCGAATGCCGCGAGCTGCGCGCGCTGTCGGAAAAAATGGTGAACGCATGAAGCTCAAGTGCGTGATCTTTGACTTTGACGGCACGCTGTTCGACTCCATGTACCTCTGGGACACGGTGGCGGAGAGCTATGTGCGCTCGCGCGGCAAAGAGCCCAAGCCCACCGTGCGCGAGGAGGTGCGCGCGCTGAGCATCTTGCAGGCGGCGGAGCACCTGAAAAAAGAGTATGACCTTGCGGAGACGCCCGAGGAGATCATGGCGGGCATCGACCGCATCATCGAGCATTTTTACCGCGACGAGGTGCAGCCAAAGCCGGGCGTTGTCCCGTTTTTGAAAGAGCTGCGCGCAAAGGGCGTCGACGTCTGCATCGCGACGGCGACAGACCGCTATCTCATCGAAGCGGCGCTGCGCCGCTGCGGCATCGAGGCCCTCTTCGACGCGATCTTCACATGCAGCGAGGTCGGGCACGGCAAGGACGAGCCCGTCATCTTCCGCCGCGCGATGGAGCATTTTGGCGCGCAGCGCGGCAGCACCGTGGTCTTCGAGGACGCCATCCACGCCATCGAAACTGCGAAAAAAGACGGCTTTACCGTCGCGGCGGTCTTCGACGAGAGCGAAAAGCGCCAGGACGAGGTCAGAGCGCTGGCGGACTGCTATATCACGAGCTTTGAGCAATTGGAGCAATTCTGGGCAATGACCGCGGCGGACTGAAGCCGCGGCTTTGGGCGGCAGACCGGGGGCACCACTCTCTGTCGCATAACAAAAGAGATGCATTTTGAATCGAAAGGACGAAAAACGATGAAAACAGCATTATCCATCGCGGGAAGCGATTCCTGCGGAGGCGCCGGTATTCAGGCAGACATCAAAACGATGACGATGAACGGTGTTTATGCCATGACCGCGATCACCGCGCTCACGGCACAGAACACGACCGGCGTGAGGGCAATTCAGGAGGCAACGCCTGCATTCTTAAAAGAGCAGCTGGACGCGGTATTTGAAGATATCTTCCCCGACGCGGTCAAGATCGGTATGGTTTCGTCCTCCGACCTGATCCGCGTGATCGCGGAGCGCCTGCGCCACTACGGGGCAAAGAACATCGTGGTCGACCCCGTGATGGTCGCGACGAGCGGCTCGAGCCTGATGAAGACCGACGCGGTGCAGACGCTCATCGACGAGCTTCTGCCGCTCTCGACCGTCATCACGCCGAACATTCCCGAGGGTGAGATCCTCTCCAGTGAGAAGATCGAGAGCAGGGACGACATGGAGCGCGCCGCCAAGCGCATCGGCGACACCTACGGCTGCGCCGTGCTCTTAAAGGGCGGTCACCGCGTGAACGACGCCAACGACCTGCTCTACGCAGGCGGCGAGATGCAGTGGTTCGAGGGCAAGCGCATCGACAATCCCAACACGCACGGCACGGGCTGCACGCTCTCGAGCGCCATCGCGTCGAACCTCGCCAAGGGCTACTCGCTCAGCGAGTCCGTCGCGCGGGCGAAGGAGTACATCTCCGGCGCGCTGTCGGCAATGCTGGACCTCGGCAAGGGGGCGGGGCCCATGCAGCACAATTTTGACCTGCGGGGCGAGTTTGCAAGGGAGAATACCAAGTGAAAACATCTGAAAGACTGCTGAACGCCAGCAAAACGATCTGGGACGCCTACAACGAGCACCCCTTTGTGCTCGGCATCCAGAACGGCACGCTGGAGCGTGATAAGTTCCGCTACTACATCATGCAGGACTTCCTGTATCTCAAGGACTATGCCAAGACCTACGCCGTGGGCGTCGCCAAGGCGAAAAGCGTCGAGACGGCGAACCTCTTCGCCAAGTACATCAACGTGATGAACGGCGAGCTGGACGTGCACAAGGGTTACATGGGTAAGTTTGCAGTGACGCAGGAGGAGATCGACGCGATGAAGCCCTCGCTCGATAATCTCTCCTACACGTCCTACATGGTCCGTGTCGCCTATGATGAGAGCGAGGTCGAGGTCTTGGCGGCGGTGCTCTCGTGCGCTTACAGCTACGAGGTCATCGCCAAGAAGATCGTTGCGAACCGCCCCGAGTCGGTCGACGACCCGTTCTACGGCGACTGGATCCGCGGCTACGCCTCAGACGGGTATGCCGCGGGCAATGTCATCCTGATCGAAACGCTCGACCGCCTGTCCGCGCACTATACGGAAGAGCAGCTCCGGCATTTGGAGGACATTTTCATCGCCTGCTCGCGCTACGAGATGGCTTTCTGGCAGATGGCATGGGAGATGAGACAGTGAGCGAGAAAAAACGCTGCGTGATCGTCGGCGGCGCGGACATCGGCGACTATGCGCGCGTGAAGCAATATCTGAGAGCGGACGATGCGATCGTCTTCTGCGACAGCGGCCTCAAGCACATGGAGGCGCTGGACGTGAAGCCTACGCTGATCGTCGGCGACTTTGACTCGCACTGCAATCCGCACCTCGATGTAGAGACCATCGTGCTCCCGTGTGAAAAGGACGACACCGACACGGTGTTTGCCGTCAAGACGATGGTACAGCGCGGGTATGACGACTTTTTGCTCATCGGCGTCATCGGCGCGCGGCTCGACCACACGCTCGGAAACGTGTCGATCCTGCTCTACCTTGATTCGCTTGGCAAAAAGGCGGAGATCGTGGACGATTATTCGGAGATGCAGATCGTCTCGAAGGACGAAGTCTCCATCGAGGATAAGTACCCGTTTTTCTCGCTGCTCAATATCACGGGCTGTGCGAGGGGGATTACGATCCGCGATGCGAAGTACCCGCTCGACGGCGCGGAGATCACGTGCGAATACCAGTACGGCGTGAGCAACGAGGTCCTGCCCGGAAAGACTGCGAAAATCTCCGTGCGGGATGGAAAGCTCCTGCTTATCAAAATTTGCAGACAGTAAGTGAAACGAAAAAAGCAGCAGACCGACGGCCTGCTGCTTTTTGCTGCGTTTGGATCGTTATTTCGCGCTGGGAGAGGCGACAAGAAACAGCATGTCGCTGCCACCCTCACTTTCAGGGAACGCACCGTACATCGTGAAGTTGTACATCAGGCGCTCGGCGGGATAGATGCCGTAGCCGTCCTGATTGTGGTCGGTGGTGTCGTAGGAGTCGGCGACGAGGAAGACGTCGTCGTTCTCATTTTCCGTGCCCATCGTATCGTAGCCGATGATGGTCTGCCAGTGGCCGCCCCAGTCGTTCCAGCAGATCATAACGGGCTTGCCTTCGCTCAGCCAGCCCTGAATATCGTCGAGCCAGATGCCGTCGGGATAGTCGTTGGAGGATATTATATCAAAACCGCCTACGCCGTTGAAAATGTCAATGGCCTGGTTGAGTGTGGTGCCGGGATAGCCCTCAAGCTCCGTGCCGTCGAGCGAGTGGCGCAGCGCCGCGAGGGACTCTTCGTTCCAGTCGCCGAGTGCATCGTACCAGTCGAGTACCATCAGCGCTGCCGTCACGCCGCAGGACCATTCGCTGGTCTGCTGCATGGTCCTGAAGTGGGTCAGCACGGTCAGCGTGTCCGTGGACTCCATGTTGTAGACGTCGGGGTGGGCGAAGTAGGGCGAGTTTTCATGGTCGCCGCTGCGTTCCACGGAGTCCGCGCCGTCCTCAGGGGACAGGTCGACAGCGTAGGGGATCTTCATTTCGTCGGTAAAGTTTTCGGCAGTCTCCGCTGCCTTGCTGTTCTCGGCGTTATCAGCCGGTGTGTCATTGTTGGCGCAGCCGGACAGAAGGCCCAGCACAAGCGCGAGGGTGAGCGCCAGAGTGACAGTTTTTTTCATTGCAAATCTCCTTTTTTGTTTCGGGGCGGAGCCCCTTTTTCCGATTTTCCGCAAAGACCGCGGAATGGTTGCATTATACGGGAAATATATGCCTTGCACAATGCACAATTATTCCGTAATTTGGGGATACGCAGGGCGGATAATCGTAAGATATGTGAATTTTTACCGCGTTTTGGCCCTGCGCGGGATATGCAAAATTTTTGTGCGTCACATTCTGTGCTTTGCAAATGTCAAACTTTGTGATATACTAAAAAATGTCCCAAAGAGGACAAATGAGGAGATTTTTGTCGGGCCGGATTATCGGCCTTTTATTTTGGCAGAAGGTATTTTTGATTTTATGATAGATCAGTATTTTTTGGTTTTAACGACGATCGACCTCTTCGTGCTGACGTTCATGTGCATCCTCACAAAGCTGAGCGAAACGCTCAACAGCAAGCAGAAGCGCGGCTTTTTCCTCGCCTTTGCGCTCATCGGCGTGATCTCGATCCTCGAGGTCATCACGATTCTGGTTGACGGTGCGCCGGTGCATCTGCGCTGTCTGAATATTTTGTCGAACTACCTCGGTTTCGGCCTGTCGCCCGCGGTGTCGCTGTGCCTTGTGTATGTGCTGGACAAAAAGCAGGGCGTCCGGCGCGGATTCAAAACGGCGGTCGCGTGCGAGGCGGCGTATCTCATTTCACTGGCGCTGATGCTGCCGGGCGGGATGGTGTTCTCCGTGAGCGAGGAGAACCTTTATTCGCGCGGCGACTTTTTCGCGTTTTACGTTACGGCGTACTTTGCCGCGCTTGTTTATCTTGCGGCCTGTACGGCCATCACGGCGCGTGCGTTCCAGAATCGCAGCCGCGTACTGATCTATCCGTTCATCGTCTTTCTGGCGGCGGAGACGATCATCCAGCTCGCGCTGCCTCAGCTGCACGTGACATGGCTGTGCGTCACTTTGCTTTCGGTGCTGTATTTCATCTATTGCAGCGAGATGTGGAACCAGCTCGACGCGCTCACGGGCCTTTTGAATCAGAACAGCTATCTCAATCGCACGGCGGAGATGCGCCGCAGCGGCGAGGTGCTCGTCGTCTTCGACGTGGACGACTTCAAGCAGGTCAACGACCGATATGGCCACGTGAAAGGCGATATCTGCCTTGCCGAGATCGCCGCGTGCATCAAGAAGGCCTATGCGCGCCACGGTTACTGCTACCGCACGGGCGGCGATGAATTCTGCGTGCTGCTGCGCGACGGCGACAGGGAACACGCCTGTGCACGGGACTTTGTGCGTCGGCTGGACGAGCGGCGCAAGGAACTCGACTTCCTGCCGACGGTGTCGTTCGGCTCGGCAGAGATTTCGAGCGAGAACGTCGTCACGGTCAAGGACCGCGCCGACCACAACATGTACCGCTACAAAAAAGAGCGCAAAGCCCACCGTATGTCAGGGGACGCGGGCGAGGAGTAATCGAGAGGAGGCCAGCCCATGGGACAGGCGGAATGGAGCACGCTGGTCGAAAGCATCTGCGCAGAGCGCGGACTGTCCGTCGTACTTTCGTGGGACATGCCGCAGGGATACGAGACGGCCAACGGCACGTTTGATCCGGTGGCAAAAACGCTTTTTCTCAATCCGGCCGTGCTGCAAAGTGCGCCGGAGTACGAGGCGATGTTCTATCTTGTCCACGAGCTGCGGCACGCGGAGCAGTACCAGCATCCCGAGCGCTTCGACGCGATGATCCGCGTAAGCCTTCCCTACGTGGTGCTCTATGATGGAACGTGCTTCCGCCTGCGCGGCGAAACCTGGCAGGAGTGCCGCTTGGACGGCGGAGAAGAGAGGTTTCGCGACGCTTATCTGGGCTTTCCTTACGAGGTGGACGCCAATGAATTCGCGGCGCAGCGGGTGAAAGCCTTTTGCGGCGATTCGCCCGCGCTGCGACAGCTGCGGGACTGCTGGCGGCCGAAAAGGATTTGGTCGAACGAAGACTACCGGCGGCTTTTTCGCGAGATCGACGAGAGAATAGAAAACAGTGCGCGTTGAGCAAGGCAAGCGCTCAGCGGCGCGCGGAGGATGCAGGAGGAGACTGCAATGAAAAATTTGAAGGTACTGATGCTCAACGGCAGCCCGCGCGCAAACGGCAACACCGCCGTCGCACTGCGCGAGATGGAGGAGATCTTCAAGGCAAGTGGCGTGGAGGTCGAGACCGTGCTCATCGGCAATCAGGCCGTGCGCGGCTGCACGGCCTGCGGAGCCTGTGGCAAGCTCGGCAAGTGTGTTTTTGACGACGTGGTCAACGAGCTCAAGCCGAAGTTTGAGGAGGCGGACGGCCTCGTCGTGGCGAGCCCTGTCTATTACGCGTCCGCGAACGCGACGCTTGTCGCGTGCCTCGACCGTCTTTTCTATATCTCGTCGTTCGATAAGACGATGAAGGTTGGCGCGAGCGTCGTCTGCGCGCGCCGCGGCGGCTGCTCGGCGACGTTCGATGAGCTCAACAAGTATTTCACCATCTCCGGCATGCCGGTCGCGTCCAGCCAGTACTGGAACAGCATCCACGGCCGCGCACCGGGCGAGGCGGAGCAGGACGGAGAGGGCCGGCAGACGATGCGCACGCTCGCGCGCAACATGACGTTTTTGATGAAGAGTATCGCGCTCGGCAAGGAGCAGTTCGGCCTGCCTGAAAAGGAAGAGCGGATCGCCACGCACTTCATCCGCTGAGGGAAAGTGCATGGAGCTGTTCGTCAAGCACTTTTCCGAGCTCACGGCGCAAGAGCTCTATGAAATTTACAGGCTGCGCGTGTCGGTCTTCGTCGTGGAGCAGAAATGCTGCTATCAGGAGGTCGACGACGCGGACGAAAACGCGTATCACGTCTGGCTGCGGGACAGGGACGGCATCGGGGCCTATGCGCGCGTTCTGCCGCGCGGCGCAACGTTTCCGGAGGTTTCCATCGGCCGCGTGATCGCCGTGAAACGGCGCTGCGGTCTGGGGAAGCAAATCGTCGCCGCGGCCATCGGCACGGCGAAAGAGAAGCTGTACGCCGATAAGATCACGATTGAAGCGCAGACGTATGTGAAGAAACTGTACGAGGACTTCGGCTTCCGCCAGACGTCGGAGGAATTTTTAGAGGATGGTATCCCGCACGTGCAGATGCAGCTCGACCTGACAAAATAAGAAAATCGCCCTTCCAAATGGAAGGGCGATTTTTCGTTGCGTTTTACTTGCGGGAGAAGGGCGCGACGGCGCGCTCCTTCGCTTCGCGGTGCGCGATGGGAGCCATCGTGCGGTGCGGCTTCGGCGTGCGCAGGTTGCGGCGGTTGATGAACTGGGGTGCGACCTGCGGGAACAGCGCGAGGGAGAGCACGTCCTCCTCGCTCTTGGCGAGGTCCTTGTACTCCTCGCGGTACTTGGGAAGCTCGGGCTCCAGAAGGTCGGCGGGGCGGCAGGTGATGACGTCCTCGGGCTTGATGCCCGCCTTGGCGCGGACCTCTTCGTTGACGGTTCCGGGCAGCTTGCCGTATTCGCCGCGCAGCATGGCCTTGGACTCCTTGGGGACCATCTTGTAGCGCTCGCCGGTGATGATGTTCAGCACGGCCTGCGTGCCGACGATCTGGCTGGACGGCGTGACCAGCGGGGGATAGCCGAAGTCCTCGCGCACGCGCGGAATCTCGGCGAGCACGTCGTAATACTTGTCCTCCTTGCCCGCCTGCTTGAGCTGGGAGATGAGGTTAGAGAGCATACCGCCGGGGACCTGATAGAGGAGCGTGTTCGTGTCGACATTCAGCACCTTCGGGTCGAGCGCGCCGCTCGCCTTGAGCTCATCCGCGACCTTGCGGAAGTGGACGGCAGCCTCGCTCATCTTGTTCAGGTCGAGGCCTGTGTCGCGCGGCGTGCCCTTGAGCGTGGCGACGAGGGACTCCGTCGCGGGCTGGGACGTGCCGTTGGCGAGCGGGGAGAGCGCGGTGTCGACAATGTCGACGCCCGCCATCGCGGCCATCAGGTTGACCATGTCGCCCGTGCCGCTGGTGTTGTGCGTGTGCAGGTGGATGGGGATGCTGACGGTCTCCTTGAGGCGCTTGACAAGGGAATAGGCATCCATCGGCAGCAGCAGGTTCGCCATGTCCTTGATGCAGAGAGCGTCCGCGCCCATCTGCTCGAGCTCCTTAGCGAGCTTCACGAAATAATCCTCATTGTGGATGGGGGAGATGGTGTAGGAGAGAGTGGCCTCGACCTGACCACCGTATTTCTTCGTGGACTTGATGGCCTGCTCTAAGTTACGCACATCGTTGAGCGCGTCGAAGATGCGGATGATGTCGATGCCGTTGTCGATGGACTTGCCGCAGAACTCGTCGACGACGTCGTCAGCATAGTGCTTGTATCCTAAGATGTTCTGGCCGCGGAAGAGCATCTGGAGCTTCGTGTGCGGCAGGTGGGCGCGCAGCTGGCGCAGCCGCTCCCACGGATCCTCATCCAGAAAACGCAGGCAGGCGTCGAACGTGGCGCCGCCCCAGCACTCGAGAGAGTAGTAGCCGATCGAGTCGAGAATTTCGCAGGCGGGGAGCATCTGCTCGAGCGTCATGCGCGTGGCAGCCTGCGACTGGTGCGCGTCGCGCAGGATGGTGTCGGTGATGAGAAGGGGCTTGTTCGATAAGAATTCCATAGCGGTATGAGGATCCTTTCTTATAATGTAATTTTCAGTTTAGCACAGCAGCGTGGGAATGGCAAGGGAACTTTTGTCAATGATTCCACATTTTTATCGAATGATTCAGAAATAATGATACATTGAATGAAAAATGTCTGAATGCGAGTCATAGAATGCTTGACGGCCCTGCGGGGATATGATATACTGCTCTTTACTTTGAGGGAGTAGATGGCGTCAGCTGCTTTAGATGGCGTGGCAAGTCAACAGACTGACCGCTTTGCGGTCTGGCTTGTCTTAAACAACGAGACTCAAGTATGGCTTCGCTGTACCTGTGTCTCTTTTCTTATGCTCAGGTGCGGTACCGCGCCTGATTTTTTGTTGTTTGGAGGATCTTACCATGACATTTTTCGAGCTGTTCCTCATCGGCATCGGGCTTTCGATGGATGCCTTCGCCGTGTCGATCTGCAAGGGCCTTTCCATGCAGAAGATCGACAAAAAGTATACGCTCTGCATCGGCCTCTTTTTCGGCGGCTTCCAGGCGCTGATGCCGCTGACGGGCTACCTTCTCGGCAGCCGGTTTTCAGGGTATATCGAGCGCTTCGACCACTGGATCGCCTTCGTCCTGCTCGCGCTGATCGGCTTTAACATGATCAAGGAGAGCCGCGAAGAGGAGGAAGAAGAGGAAAAGCCCTACGCGGGCGTCAACTTCAAGGAGCTGCTGATTCTCGCCGTCGCCACGAGCATCGACGCGCTGGCCGTCGGCGTGACGTTTGCTTTTTTACAGGTGAATATTGTGCCTGCCATCACGATCATCGGCTGCACGACGTTTGTGATCTCGATTGCGGGTGTGTACGTCGGCAATGTGTTCGGCTCGCGCTACAAGAGCCGCGCCGAGCTCACCGGCGGCGTCATTCTCATTTTGATCGGGCTCAAGATCTTGCTCGAGCATTTGGGTGTGATCGCGTTTTAATAAAACGTGAAATTATCTCCCACGCCGCGCGGGAGTGCGGATAAAAGGGGACCTTCTCTCACGTGAGAGAAGGTCCCCTTTTGAACCCCTAAGAGAACGGCAGGGGCGTTTCGATCTCGCCCCTGCACCCCTAACGACCAAAAGGGAGGGGCCTTGCCCCTCCTTTTTGGATTATCCACCCCGCTGTTGCTTCTGACGGCGCGGCATTGCTGCGCTCGCCGCGCTCAGGGCTGCTCCTTTTTTAGTTCTCTGCTGTGATATAGATTTCTTCTGCTTTTTGCTGGGCGGAGACGAGGGTTTCTTTGGCGCTGCCGAAGTTTTGGGCATTCATTTGTTCCAACGCATCCGTGATCGCGTTGAAGAGTAAATGGTACAGCTTTGTGTAGTCTTCCATGCGTTTCTCCTCCAAAATATCTGATGTAAACATTATCTAATGTATTAGTCTATATGTCAAGAGAAAAACTGCCATAGACTGATGAAAACATGAGAGAATGGGAGCATCAGATATGGTAACATTAGATGTTTTGTCCCTGTTGGAGAAAAAGGGAAAGACGAAATACTGGCTCTACCACCAGCTGGGGATGAGCTATCAGAATTTCAGCCGCATGGTCAACAACGAGACCAAATCCATCCGCTACGAAAATATCGAAGCCCTCTGCCAAATCTTCGAATGCACCCCCAACGACCTCTTCCGCTTCACCGAAGATTAAAACGACCGCTGACGCGGTCGTTTTTTGCTGTCCAGCGGCGAGCGCAGCAATGCCGCCCCCGCAGGCAGTCTGCCGCCCTTCTTCCGTCACACGCGCCTCACGATAGTAAGGCGCGGTTGATATCGGCAACGAATAGCAGAAGATTCGTGGCGAAGCCACGTACACCGCACTTACATTGCGCAGCGCGTGCAGCTCTTCAAGATCAAGGCTGGCAATGTAACCTTTCTCTTGGGGGTTCAAGGGGGATATTCTCTTTCGAGAAAGAGAATATCCCCCTTGATTCGTGCAGCGCCACCGGCGCTGCCATCCCCACTGCGCTGTGCGCAGAAAGAAAAAAAGAGGGCCGCGCTTTCGCACAGCCCCCTTCTTATGCAGGTTTAGCAGCCGCAGCCGTTATTGCAGCCACAGCCATTGTTGCAGCCGCAGCCGCAGCCACCGCCGCAGCCGCCGCAGGCGAAGATCAGGATGATGAGGATCAGGATCCACAGGCAGCAGCCGCCGCCAAAACCACAGTTATTATTGCACATAAAACGAACCCCCTATGAAGATTGAAACCGCCCGCGCGGCGGTCTCAATCCATAGTATGGTGGGAACGCAAAAAGGTGTCAGCCGATGCGCGCAGAATTTACCATCGCGCGGGAAGCGCGGTAGGCTGCGTCGGAGAAGACACCGCGCGCGATGAGCGTGTCGCTCAGCTTGCTGCCGCCGCTGACGTTCGTTTCGAGTGCGTAGTAAGAGAGATATACGACGTCGGCGCGCAGGAACGCGGAGGCGCGCAAAGCGCTCACCTCGCCCGCGGTCAGGACGCCCGCAAAGTACGCGCGCTCGGGCGCGTTGGAGATATCAGACTGCGCGGTGGAGCTGTAGCGCAGTGCGCGCAGCAGAAATTCTGTGTACATCTCCGCCGATGCACTCATCGTCGTGCCGAATGTCATTGGGCCGACGCCGTTGGTGTAGCCTTTGGAGTAGGCGTAGGCCGCGTAGGGCAGCGCCCAGTCGGGCACGTCGGTAAAGGGCTGGTAGGCCGTGCAGGTCAGCGCCTCGCTCTCCTCGCCGAGAAGACGAATGAGCATAATGAGCGCCTCCATGCGCGTGGGGGCCTTTTCGAGGTCAAAGCCCTCGCCGTAGCCCGTGTCCGACCCGCGGAAGAGCGTGAGCGTTTTGAGCGAGGCGGCCATGGCCGGATAGTCGACCGAGGAAGAGCTTGCGATGGAATAGAAGCCGCAGTAATTCACGACCGCGGTCTTGCCGGTGACGGTGAAAAGCGCCGTCGTGTCCTCGGCGACGAGATAGCGGTGATTTTCCGCGAGTGCCGCGCCGCTTTTGACCTCGCTGCCGGTCGTCACGTCGACGACCGCGCCGGAGGAAAACTGCACATTGACGCTGCCCGCCAGCACGATGACCTGAAGACCGGTCGTGCCGGAGAGAATGTCGCCCTGCTTGAGGCGCGACTCGGTGAAGACGTCGGCGCGCTGCGCGCCCACGTTGGCCTCGGCCGCGGCGATGGTCGAGCGGAGCGCGGCCTCAGCCTTTGCATACGCCGCCTGATCGGACTTGTCGAGGGCGGCGTCGATGGACGAAGTCGCCTTGGTGGTAAACGTTGTTTGCAGATAGTTGAGCGAGATCAGCGGGTCGCTGCTGTCTCCCCCTGCGGCCATGGCCGCGGTGGCGAGCACCGTCACTGCGAGGAGCGATGCGAGCAGGGCAATGGGCCTTTTCACGGTTTGGCTCCTTCCTCCTCCGCCTCGGCGGAGGTCTTGGAGATACGGTAGCTCAGCGTGAGCAGACTGTCGGCAAAGTGGACGTCCTCGGTGAAGACCTCACTGCCGACGTGCAGCTCTGTGTTGGTGAAATTCCAGATCCCGCGCACGCCGAGCGCAACGAGCTGCTCGGCAACCTCCTGCGCGATGTTTTTCGGCACAGTCAGCACCGCGACGTCGGGATGGCACACGGCGAAATAGTCGCCGATCTCGTCGAACGAGCGGATAAGCACGTTGTTGACGCGCGTGCCGATGAGCGTGGGGGAGACGTCGAACGCGGTGTCAAGCAGAAAACCGGTCTGCATGAAGTCAAAGTTGCGCAGCAGCGCGTGGCCCAGGTGGCCGGCGCCGACGACGACGAGGCGGTGCTGCTCGTCCACGCCGAGAATGTGACCGATCTCGGTGCGCAGCTCCAAAATGTTGTAGCCGTAGCCCTGCTGGCCGAATTCGCCAAAGCAGCTCAGGTCCTGGCGGATCTGCGAGGCGGTGATGCCCATGCGCTCGCCGAGCGAGCTCGACGAGATGCGCACGATGCCCTTGGAGTGCAGATCGTCGAGATAGCGGTAGTAACGGGGAAGACGCCGGACGACAGCGTCGGAAATTTTGCGTTTTTTCATAAGGAACGATCCTTTGTTTTAGGATACTGCAATTATACGAGCGAGAGAAGAAGTTGTCAATTTTTTTAACGATCTTTGACGAAATTTTTAGCTTTACAGAAGTGGAAAAAGTTGCTATACTTACTTTGTTAACCCCTGCGTCCCAATTCAATATGTGCCCGTAGCTCAGTTGGATAGAGCGTCAGACTCCGACTCTGAAGGCCGCTGGTTCGAATCCAGTCGGGCATACCATAAAGAATTACCGGTATAGATGCGTCTGGCACAAAGCCAGGCGCATCAACCGTTTCCGGGCTTTTTCGAGCCTGGATTTCTTCTTTTGAACCATAGATTTTTATGGAGGTTTCGGAGCAACTGACCGGATTTGAACTGGAGGATCTCATGTCTTGGACAGTTTCCAACCTCCAGCGCCCTTTTAGAGAGGACTTTTCTCTCGAAATAAGCGGCATCATCGCAGAAAAAGAATCACAAATATTTGGGCGTCGTTTTGTCGGCTTTGACGGGCCGAAAAAAGCGGTGCCCTTTTTCAATTTCTAAAAGGGCGCTGGCTGCAGCGTCTGAAACGGCAGGCCGGAGAAGACCTCTCCGACCTTATTTTTTTACAACAGGAGGATCGCTCACATGGACACCCAAAACACAAGCCGTCAGCTCCGCTACCTTGAAGAAGTCCGTATTCCCCTGCACCGTGCGGGCTTTGGAACCCTACCGTTGGAGGGAGCGCAGCTGCCTGTCCTTTGGAACGGCGCACCCCTCTGCCGCATCACCGGCAAGGGCAGCGTGTTCTATCGGCGAGAGGATGCGGACACGCCCCAGGCAGAGGATGCCCTGTATCGCGTCGAGGACATCGCCGCGAAGACGCTGGAGTATATGACCGCTATAGAAGCCGCCCCGCAGCTCAAAGCCAGCGGGCTGGATGAAGACTACCGTATCCTCGCTGACTCTGGCGGCACGGTGCTGGCAGGTACTCCAAGCAAACACGGCGTTCAATTCGTCACATGGGATTGGGATTACGACTGCACAGGCGTGTCCCACGGGCACTACTTCATGGAGAACTACGATGCCGCCAAGCGGGATTTCGCCACACGCTCCGGGCTTATCCAAAAGGAGCAGCTTTTCAGCCCGGAGCAGATGGCCGAGATTTATCGCTGCTGTGCGGACTCTGTAGACGGAGATTTCTTCGAACTCACGGGAGAGCAGGAAAAAATGATCCGCAGTGTTCAGCAGCAGATCGAGGAGTGTGTGCCGGATCTGGACGAGCGCGTCCGTCAGCAGGAGGAAGCATTGGAACGAGCATCACAGGAGCAGACAATGTAATACGACATGGCATGGGCCGGAGTTTTAGCAATAAGACTCCGGCCCTTTTTTATTTCCAGAAAGGAGAGGGATTATTTGACGCGATATTTTATGAAATTCACACCCTTGTTCCCTGTGGAGGTGCAGATGATGACGCCACCCCGTCATCAGCCTCGCAGAAGCGGACGCATTCGCTGCAGCTTTCGCTAACGATCATTGTCGTTCTTCGAGGCCCGCACCAAAAGAACGCCTTTTTTGAGGTCGACATCTCCCACTTCAAGGTGTAGCACCTCTCCTGGTCTAAGACCACAGCAATACAAAATACGGAACAAAGTGGGCATATCTTCTACCATGCGGCTGGCTCGAATAACCTTTTTCTTGTAGCTCTGGCGGCGAGATAAGCGTTGCGCATCATCGATCCCGTAGTGCTCCTGTAATTTCAGTTGTCATCCTCCTTCACGAAGATGTAGATGCTGTGATTGGATGGAGAAAAGAGCGTTTTACACAAAGGGCGAGAAAGTGCCAATGAAATGGCACATAGCCCCCAGCAATAGCACGCTATGGCCGGGCATCGGATGCCCTGACTTTTAGCGTCCTTTTGAGGATACCCCGCCTCCGTCCGCCATCGTTACCCTCGAATATCGGAGAATTAGGACAGAGAAAGAACAAGCAGGGAGCAGAAACTCATGTTTTTGTGCTTGCGGGGGCGGGCAGATTCAGCACCACAATTGATTGAAATGATCCCCCCATCGGTCGGCTGCCGGGGTGGGTGTTCATTGTATAACACAGGCGCTGTGACGAATTTGTGACACTTTCCCCGCACTTTCGCGGGGGAATTTCAATGCAGCTTCTGGTATGCTACAGACAAGGTTGAAACCCAACCAAAAATACTTCAAAAAGGAGCGTAACATACCATGAAAAAGAAAACGATTTTGAGCTTTGCACTGGCACTTGCATTGACGGTATCGGCCATCGGTACGGCAACCTCCGCCTTTGCCGCCACATCCGCACCAATGGAGCCTGTTACTAAAATTGCCACCGAGAATGAGGATGCCATCTGGGAGCAGATCGAGGCGGTGGAAGAGAAGAGCGACGCCATCTTCCAGAGAAACGCGGCGCTGTGGGAAAAGCTGGACGAAATCTGCAACGCCCTGCCCGACGACTACGACTTCACAAACTTTGATGAGGCGGCGTTTATCCGCAGTACCAACGCCCTGACGGAAGCGGAGAAGGAAACGCTTCTGGCGGACATCAAGGAGTTGAACAGCCTTGACGCTGAGATGGAGGCACTGTACGCTCAGCTGCCCGACTGCGACAATATGCCGCTTTATGAGAAGGCGCTGGAAAAGGCCGACCCCAAGGTACTGGATGAGATCGACACCCTGGAGCAGGAGTATGACCGCGTCTGCGAAAAGCACGCCGACCTGTGGGACAAGGTGGATGAAGCGTACTTTGATCTGCCGGACGACTACGACTTCGACAACTACGATGAGGCAGCCTTCATCCGCAGCCTGAGCTTCCTGTCCGACGCGGAAAAGGACGCGCTGATCGCCGACTATAACCGTCTGGTAGAGCTTGATAACCAACTGTGCAAGCTGTACGATACCATCTGGGGCAACACCGGCTGCGAGGGCGGCATCTGCCCCCTTTGACGGGAAGGCGATATTCTGATAGTATAAAATCAACATCATGCCGATGCTGCGCTCACGCGCAGCATTTGGCGCTGCTTGCAAGGAGGACACATGGGACATTCCATCTATTTGGCGGACGATGAAAAGAGCATCCGGGAGCTGCTCCATAGCTTCCTCGCAAGCGACGGATATACTGTGCGCTCCTTTGAAAGCGGCGACGCGCTGCTGGAAGCATTCCGTCAGGAGCCTGCGGAGCTTGTAATACTGGACATTATGATGCCCGGCACGGACGGACTTACCGTGTGCCGGGAGCTTCGCTCTGTTTCCGATATTCCCATCATTCTGCTTACGGCCAAGGACAGCGAACTGGATTACGTTATGGGCATCAGTCAGGGCAGCGACGATTATCTCACCAAGCCCTTCCGTCCAACTATTCTGCTGATGAAAGTGAAAGCGCTGCTGCGCCGTGTGGAGATGGATCGAGGAAAAACGGCAGCGGCGGAGGACAAGCTGCATTACGGGGATATCCGCTATTCCGCTACGGAAAACGCCGTCTTTTGCGGAAGCACGATCGTGGCGCTGACACAGACCGAGCTGCGGCTGCTCAGCTATATGATGAAGCAGCCGGAAAAGGCCTATTCCCGAGAGGAGCTGCTCAGCGCGGTATGGGGCTTCGACTCGGAGGTGGAGACCCGCGTGACCGACGAAACGCTGCGCCGTATCCGAAAAAAGCTGCTGCAAGCGGGCAGCACCGTCAGCGTAAGCACCATCTGGGGCTTTGGCTATAAGCTGAAGGGAGCGGGAAGCGTATGAAAAACATCAAGCTGCGGATCGTGTACCTGATCCTCGGCTCAGCTTTACTTCTGTCTGCCCTTTTTGTGCTGGCGGTAAACGTGATCATCCCGTCTCACTTTGTAAACGAGGCAAAAAAGGCGCTGCTCAACGAAGCGGAGTATCAGAATCGAGCCATACCCTACACCTATGACGAACCGGACTATGACGAGAACTGGGAGGAGGAATACTTCTTTACGCCCAGCATCGTATTTTTGGAGCTGGAGGATGGCTACCGGCACAACACATGGAATCGGGATACCTACCGGCTGGAGAAAAAGCTGCTGGAATACTGCGCCGGGCGGGATATTGCACTCAATCAATGCTATACCTTCAAAACGGACAAACATCACCTGATATTCATGTCCGTGCAGGAAGAGCAGGACGATTGGGAAAAGCCGTACGCCTACATCATGTACATAGACATCGGCCCCATCACCCGCTATATTGTGACGCTGAACTGGGCGTTCTTTGCGGTGCTGCTGGCGATCTCCTCCGTCATGTGCCTGCTGGGCTTTCGATTTGGTCGGAATATTGAGAAGGAGGCGGAGCGGCAGCAGACCTTCTTTCAGAACGCCTCCCATGAGCTGAAAACGCCGCTTATGGCGATACAGGGCTACGCGGAGGGCATACAGGCAGGCGTCATGGACACGGCCAGCGCGGCGGAGGTGATTCTGGCGGAGAGCGACCGCATGACGGAGCTGGTAGACGAGCTCCTGGACATCTCAAAAATCGATATGGGGCGGCAGCCGCTTACCCTTTCCGAGATGGATGTTCGTGAGCTGCTCTACGACAGCATACGCGCTGTGGAGCCGGCAGCCGCCGCCGGCGGCATCGCCATCGTGCCGGACTTCCCCGAGGAGCCCGTTATGGTCAGCTGCGACGATACCCGGCTGCGCAGGGCGGTCACCAATATTCTGTCCAACGGCGTACGCTATGCCCGCAGCGAGCTGCGCCTGACCTGCCGCACGGAGAAACGGCATGCGACGATACGGATACAGGACAACGGGGACGGCATCGCCGAAGCGGACCTGCCCCACATCTTTGACCGTTTCTACATGGGAAAAAGCGGGAAATCCGGCATCGGCCTTGCCCTGACGAAGGAGATCATCCATCTGCATAAGGGAACGATCCGTGCGTACAACGGGGACACCGGCGCCGTTTTCGAGATTACCATTCCGGTGAGCCGATGAGAAGAGCACCGCGCCGCCTGTGAGCGCCTTTCTTAAAAAAAGGACGGACTTAGAAAAGATTTTTGTTGGTACTGGGGGAGAGTTCCCTGTGATTTTCTCTTGTGCCGACATTGTTAGAACGGAGTACATCTATGGACTGCAAAGCAAAAAAATATCTGCATATTTATGACTGGAACTACTGGTGGGGCTATTACCACTGCGGCAAGGACTGGGCGCCTTTCCACGCGGCTGAATTTTCTCTTACCGAGGACGAGGCGGGAGAGGCGCCCTTTTTCCACTTTGATTTCCATAACCTCCCCGCACTTCACCAGACCATTCGGGACGGTGAGTTTGTGGAGCCGGATAACCCGGATCATCCGCACTTTCTGGAGCAGGCAAGGCGGCTCAGAAACGGCGAACAGGACTGGTTCGTCGGGGCGCTGTACTATCCGCTTTTTTCGCCGGAGATGCATTTCTGCAACGCCTCCGTCCGGAGCGGCGTCCCGCTGACACAGCTGCTTTCTCCGTCTGTACCGCCCTATTACGGGGTGATCTTTCTCCGGGAGGAGCGCCCCCTCACTCCGGAGGTGCTGACGCATTGGGCGGAGACACTGTCCCAGCCTCTGTTCGGCCAGCAGTTTTCCTGCGAGCTTGCGCAAGTCCCCAGCCGGCAGGAGGCGATGGAGCAGTTTGAGAATGAGATGCGGCTGACGCGATGAAATGTGCGGTATCGCTTACCACTGATTTCCATTGAAAAGTAGCCGAGAGGGAGGCATTTCTTATGGAATTAAGACTCACGGAGCAGGAGGCTCTGACGCTGTATCGAATCATTCTGCGGTGGGATGAATTGGGCAGCTTGACCACAGAGGATGACGAGGAACGTCAGCTGCTATGGGATCTATCCTGTACGCTGGAAAAAGAACTGGAGCCGGTGGATGATGCCGTGAAACGCAGACTGCTTTGACCGCGTAAGAGCCCACCGGTTCGAAGCCTTTGATGTGACGCTGTTTTCTTTGACGCTGACGGATCTTGAACTGTCGGAAAGACGCCGGTATCGCGGGATGATATTGACAAAGGGGGAAATGATGCTATAATATCTGCGAATGATTCGCAGATTGGGGACGTCTTATGTCAGGCTATAATACAAAACAGCGAAGAGCCTTGCTTGCTTTTTTAGGGGAACACCCGGACGAGCTGCTAACTGCACGCCAGATGGCGGACGCGCTGGCAGAGAAGCAAATCAGTCTCAGCGCTGTGTATCGAAACCTTGTGCAGCTGGAAGCGGAAGAAAAGGTGCGCCGCAGCGCCAAAAGCGGGTCGCACGAAGCGTTTTATCAGTATCTTGACGCCAAGGGCTGCAAGGGCGCGCTGCACATGAGCTGCATAAAATGCGGCAAGACCTTTCACATGGCCGACAGCAACGCCGCCCTGTTTGCAAAGCACCTGGCGCAGAGCGAGCAATTCACGCTGGACACAGCCGACACGATCCTCTATGGAACCTGCTCGGACTGCAAGGAAAAATAACGATCGGAAGGGAGGACAGACCATGACAAAGAAATTTCGGTTTATGACGCGCCTGCTGGCGGCCGTGCTGGCCGTTGTCATGCTGTCCTCTGCAGTCTATCTTGCGGTCGAAGCCGATCATGACTGCTCCGGCGACGACTGTGCCATCTGCCGCCAGATCAGCATCTGCGAGAATCTGCTGAAAACGCTGGGGCTTGCCGGTGCTGCCGCGGCGATCTCCGCTGCGTTTACATATACCGTGTGCAGGGCGATCCTGCCCTGCACAGAGATGATCGGCACGCTGACGCTTGTTTCTCTCAAGGTAAAGCTTTCGAATTAAAAATAGGACTTTTACAAGGGCGAAGTCTATCCGTTTTCGGATAGGCTCTTGCGGTTTTGCTGCTGCCCTTGTATTTTTGCGCACATTTTTCAAAATTCGGAGGTTTTATTATACTATGAAGAAAATGATTCCCCTGTTTCTTGTGCTGACCATGGCGGTCGGCCTGCTTGCCGGTTGCGGCAAAAAGAATGCCGCAGAGAAGGGCGAGAGCGATTCCAACAAACTGAGCGTTGTCACCACCATTTTCCCTGAGTACGACTGGGTCAAGGAAATTCTCGGAGACAAGGCCGGGAGCACCGACCTGACCATGCTGCTGAGCAGCGGCGTTGACCTGCACAGCTACCAGCCCACGGCGGATGACATCGTCAAGATTTCCGACTGCGACCTCTTCGTCTACGTGGGCGGCGAGTCCGATGGCTGGGTGGAGAGCGTCCTGAAAAACGCCGCCAACAAGAAGAGAAAGGTCATCAACCTGCTGGAAGTGCTGGGCGATTCCGTGAAAACAGAAGAAATTGTTGAAGGGATGCAGGAGGACGGTCACGACCACGGTCACAGCCACGATGGACAGCTCACAGAGAACGACATCGAGGATCGCACCCTCTCGGATTTCGCCGGTGCGTGGAAGTCCCTGCACCCCTTTCTGCTGAACGGCGATCTGGACAAATTCTGCGAGCACAGGGCGGAGGAGGACGAGGACAGCTCGACCACAAAGGACACCTATTGGGAGAAGTATAAGGCTTCGTGGCAATGCGACGCCGAGAAGATCTCGATTGAAGGAAACAACATCACCTTCACTTATGCAGACGGAAAAACCGTTTCCGCTGAATACGCCTATGCCGGTTATCAGCCGAAGCGGAATGACGAGGGCGAGATCCGCAGCGTCCGCTATCAGTTCGAAACGGCCAGTGCCGATGCGCCCAAATATGTGCAGTTCAACGACCATGGCCACGAGCCGGGCGAGGCAGAGCATTTCCATATCTACTTCGGCAACGACGGCTTCGATGCCTTGATGAGCGCCAAGACCAATCCGTTTTTTGTGAAGGATGCGCTTTCCGTAGAGGACATCCTTGACGAGCTGATGGGCCATGACCATGGGGAGGAAGCTGACGAGCACGTCTGGCTGTCTTTGAAGAACGCCAAAACGCTGGTCGCCGCGATTGCCAACGCCCTGCAGGAGCTTGACCCTGACAACAAGGATGCCTACGCCGCCAACGCTGCGGCTTACATCGAAAAGCTCTCCGCGCTGGATGGCGCGTACCAGTCTGCCGTGGACGGCGCGGCGCGCAAGACCGTTCTGTTCGGCGACCGTTTCCCCTTCCGCTATCTGGTGGATGACTACGGTCTGAGCTACTACGCCGCCTTTGCGGGCTGCTCCGCCGAGAGCGAAGCCAGCTTTGAAACGGTATCCTTCCTCGCAAAGAAGGTGGATGAGCTGAAGCTGCCCTGCGTGCTGACCATTGAGGGCAAGAATCATAAAATTGCCGAAACCATTGTGGAAAACACCGCCGAAAAGAACCAGAAGATCCTGACCATGGACTCCATGCAGTCCACCACCTCTGAGGATGTGGCAAACGGCACCACCTATCTCTCTGTCATGGAGCAGAACCTCTCCATGCTGAAAGAGGCACTGGGTTAAGGAGGCAGGATGATGGCTCAGCTCACTTGTCAAAAGCTCTGCGTCGGCTACGATGGGAAGCCCGTTCTGCAAGACCTTGATTTTGAGGTCTTTGCGGGCGACTACCTCTGCATCGTAGGAGAAAACGGCTCCGGCAAGAGTACCCTTATGAAAACGATCCTCGGCTTGCTGACGCCCATCAGCGGCAGCATTTTGACAGGCGACGGGCTGAGGAAAAACGAGATCGGCTATCTGCCGCAGCAGACACAGGTGCAGAAGGACTTCCCGGCATCCGTGAGAGAGATCGTTCTCTCCGGATGTCAGGGGCGCTGCGGCAGCCGCCCCTTTTACAACAGAGAAGAAAAGAAACTGGCGGTGGACGCCATGGAGAAAATGCAGGTAGCGCCCCTTGCCAAGCGCTGCTACCGGACGCTCTCCGGCGGTCAGCAGCAGCGGGTGCTGCTGGCCCGCGCGCTGTGCGCCACGCAAAAAATGCTGCTTCTGGATGAGCCTGTTTCGGGACTTGACCCAAAGGTGACGGCGGAAATGTATGCACTTATTCAAAAGCTCAATTACGAGGATGGCATCACCGTTGTGATGATCTCCCATGACCTGAACGCGGCGCTGCAATATGCCAGCCATATCCTGCACATCGGGGACACGGTGTTTTTCGGCACCAAGGCGGCTTACCTGAACGAGTTCCCCCAGGTATGGCAGAAGGGTGGTGAGGCGCAATGACGGCGATCCTTGAAAAACTCGCGTTCTACTGGACCTATCCCTTTGTCCGCTACGCACTCATCGTCGGCGTGCTGATCGCGCTGTGTTCCTCGCTGCTGGGGGTCACGCTGGTGCTGAAACGGTTTTCCTTCATCGGCGACGGCCTTTCCCATGTGGCGTTCGGCGCCATGTCCATCGCCGCCGTTCTGAAGCTGACGGACGATATGCCCCTGACACTGGGCGTCACGGTGGTCTGTGCCGTGCTGCTCCTGCGCACCGGGCAGAACACGAAAATCAAGGGTGACGCCGCCATCGCCATGATCTCGGTGGGGGCGCTGGCCATCGGATATCTTCTGATGAACCTCTTCTCCACCTCGTCCAACCTCTCCGGCGATGTGTGCAGTACGCTGTTCGGCTCCACCTCCATCCTGACGCTGTCTCAAAGCGAAGTCTTGCTGTGCGCGGGACTGTCCGTGGTGGTCGTGGCGGTGTTTCTGCTCTATTACAACAAAATTTTTGCCGTGACCTTTGATGAAAATTTCGCCAAGGCGGTGGGGACAAAGGCTGACCTGTACAATCTGCTGATCGCCATCATCATCGCCGTAGTGATCGTGCTGGCGATGAATCTGGTCGGCTCGCTGCTGATCTCCGCGCTGGTGATCTTTCCGGCGCTGTCCGCCATGCGCATTTTTCAGAACTTCCGGTCCGTGACTGTTTGTTCCGCCGTGCTGTCGGTGAGCTGCGCGGTGCTGGGCATTCTGATCTCCATTTTAGCGGGGACGCCGGTGGGTTCTACCATCGTGGCGGTGGATATTCTGGCATTTTTGATTTGTTCGGCCCTTGGCCGCGCAAGGGGAGGGGAAGCGGGATGAAACGGCTTTTCTGCCTGCTGCTGGCTGTTTGCATGATGGTTTCCCTCTGTGCCTGCGGGAAAGACAGCGAAGAAGGCGCAGGAAATGACGCATCTTCTTCCAATGAAGAATCGTCTGCATCGACTGAGAGCATTCCAACGCCGGAAGATCAGCAATCCCCAGAGGAATCTGAGCAGTTGCAATCCTCCGCAGACGGCGTGGATGTGGATCTGACGGTGCTCAGTAGCACCATGGTCTACTCCGAGGTCTACAATATGCTCTACAATGACCCGGTGCATTATCTCGGCAAGACCGTCAAAGCGAGAGGGGGATTTTCCATCTATCAACTCGTGACGGACGGCGTGCTGCAGCCTGACCCCGTGGCTTATGCTTGCATTATCGCCGACGCCACCGCCTGCTGCGCCGAGGGCATGGAGTTCGTGCCGGAGGGTGATCTTACCTACCCCGAGGATTACCCGGAGCTGGGGGCGGAGATCACCGTCATCGGTGAATTTCAGTCCTATGAGGAAAACGGGATGACGTGGTATCATCTGGTGAACGCAAGGCTGGCGTGATGCCGCGATAGCGCTGCGTACATGGTAAGCGTGACGATTTCAAGGAGAATAGAAAGACTTAACATAAACTTTATTCCTGTTATGATAACATAATCTATAAATACCCTGCTCTGGACGGAACACTTCTGCAAGGAACCAGATAGGCTGCAAAAACAGAAATGATCAACGATGGAGAATATGCATGACTTTTGAAATTCACAGCGACATCACAAATCGTTCTATGACCATAGCCTCCCGCGCGATGCGCAAGGTGCTGCGGCGAAAACGCAGCATCCTTTGGGCCATTTTCGACTGGAGCGTCTTTTTCATCAACGCTCTGCTGCTGATCCCATTCGACGGAGAGCCTTTTACGCTTGATGCCGGCACGGTGATTTCCCTGCTGGTAGAGGTGATGCTGCTGTCCGTTCTGCTGTTTCAGGATCGGCTCAACGGCATGATCGCCTGCAAAAACACGCTGGCAGGCACAAAGGAATATCATGTTGTGTTCGGCGAGGAGTCCTATACCGTTGTTACGGAGGTCGCCACCTCCACATTCCGCTATGAGCTGATCGACGCCATGGCGGAGTCGCGGGACTACATGATCCTTTTGATGAAAAAGCGGTTCGCGCAGCCCCTGGACAAGCGTACCCTTACCGGCGGGACGGTGGAGGAATGCAAACGATTTCTTGAGGAGAAGACCGGAAAGACGTTCCGGCGTGTGAAATGAACGGATTTTCTATAACGCCCTTTCGCGGGCTGCATCTGCTTCTGCTTTTGCTTACGGCAGCGGCGGCGCTGCTCGTATTCTTTCTGCTGCACAAAAAACCGGAAGCACGGCGCTCCCGGTTTCTGATCGGCGCGTGTCTTTTTAATCTCGCACTGTTTGCCGGCTACAAGCTCTCACTGTCCATGGACGCAGCGTATATCCGTGCGTACTATCCCAATGGCTTCAACATTTTCAATGAGCTGCCGCTGCACCTGTGCAACATCAATCTGTTTCTGATCCCGCTGGGCGTGTGGAAGAGGAACCGCTCGATCATGGGCTTTTCCTTCTTTGTAGCGCCCCTCGGCGCACTGATGGCACTGCTCTTCCCGGAGCCTCTGTTCTCCGGCTTTTCACTGTTCCTGCCGCGAATTTTCGGCTACTATGTGACGCACGCTCTCCTTGTTGTCTGCGGCTTGAGTCTGGCGACGCTGGGCTTTTACCGCCCCGACCCCAAGGATATCCCGCGGATCCTCAAGACCTTTGGCCTGCTTGCCGTTGGCGCGCACTGTATCAATCTCCTGTTGCGCCTCACGCTCTGCCCGGAGGCGAACTACTTCTTCACCTACGGCGCGGAGATCGGTGTGCTCAAGCTGTTTTGGCGTATCATCCCGGCGCCGCTGCTTTACGGACTGCCGGCACCGCTGATCCTTGCAGGCTATATGTACGCAGTCTGTGCGTTGTCCCGCCTGACGCAAAGGGCGGAAGAAGTGTCTTTTTCATAGATTGGATAAGTTCCGCAGCAAAAAACAGGAGGATAAGACATTGCTGGATAGAAATGTAAGAGGAATCGGAATCGCTCTGTGCTTATTGACTCTCTTGCTATCCCTATCCGGGTGTGGTTCATTGAAGGATGACTCGCTTCTGACCGTCAATGCAGTGATCACGGAAGTTGATACAGGAAAGCAAACCATAACGGTAAAAGACGATGCCGATGAAAACACTTTAGGTGAAGAATGTCTGATCGACTGTTCGTCCATTCCTATGGTCTATTGCGACTTTGCCACGCAGAAGGTTACAAGGATTTCTTTTGAGGAATTGCAGGTCAATGATAGGGTTATTGTGAGTATCAGAAGCTCGGAAATGGAGAACTTCCGAAGCGGCGGCAATGAGGAGAATACGCTCAAGGTCGAACAATTGCAGTTGTATACGCAAAGACCTGCCGAATGAGCCTCGGCTGTCCCACGCTGCATCGAGGCTTCGAGATCGAACCGGAGAGCATGAAGTGGGTCATCCAGCACACCAACGCTAACATGGTCGAAACGGACTTCCTCGAGACCTGCAGCACCTCTTATGCCAATAGCACGGCACTGGTGGATAATCTTGTGAGGATACGCATATGAGCAATCAAAATAAACAGCTGTACATCGTAATCAGCCAGACCGGAACACTTCTGTCCCGGATCCTTAAACAAATCACCGGCGCAGAATATAACCACGCCTCCATCAGCCTGTCCAGAGATTTAGAGAGGATGTATTCTTTTGGCCGCAGGCATCCCTATAATCCGTTTTGGGGCGGCTTCGTGATAGAGTCGCCCCGTACCGGTACCTTCAAGCGTTTTTCCGAAACCAAGGTGTTGGTTCTGAGCGTGAGTGTCACAGAAGAACAACACGCAGAGCTCAAAGAAATGCTCGATGTGATGTGGAAGCGGAGGAGGAAATACAGTTACAACTATATTGGCTTATGTCTGGCATACTTCCATATTGTCTGGAAGCAGGAGGGCTGCTATTACTGCTCAGAGTTTGTCGGAGAGCTTCTCGCAAAAAGTCGGGTTGACGGCACGGAACAGTTACGTTCCTCCATCATACAGCCGATGCAGTTCCTTAGAATGCCGCACACACTGCTCTACTGCGGAAAGCTTCGCGAATACATGTGTGACACCTGTTCTGAGGGCATATGTGAAGATGCAGCGAACTGCACAGTGCATAGGAGACTGTCATAACAGCAGACAAGGGGGCGCGTGATCGAGTATCTGCAAAGGTGTGGTTTTGATCTGACGACGTGGCTTCTGCTTTTTGCAGTCATAATGGATATTCGTCTTGGACATGTTGACCACAGGGGTTGTGTTCCTCATACACAAGTCCTGCGGTCATTGGATATCTCCGGGGGCTTGGGGCCGGTCATTTCGACCGTGTGTACCCGCTTCCTTGGCCGGCGACCATGGAGATGGACCAGATTCCTGTGGAAATACCTGGTCAGATAAGATGGGCTGCCGCGACTTTGGCGTTGCTTACTGTGCCCCGGTCCCTTTTTCCGCGCTGCTTCTATTACGAAGAAAGCAAAAAACAGCGGCACAGAGAGTTTGCTCTGTGCCGCTGTATGCTTTATGCATTGTATAAAACCCTTACATGCTATCTGATCTTTTGCCCTGTCTAAGTGAACGGCAGACGACATACCCTGCCGGAGCGATCATGATCAGAATAAAAATGC
>OGGH01000725.1_pt1 | contig 28211 bp, 31 predicted proteins | sample 1571161 | NCBI WGS metagenome assembly OGGH01 (sample SAMEA2582053, study PRJEB24529) | metagenome | biome: Human gut stool | place: China | collected 2011 | reverse complement strand
TTATCAGTTGTTTGCGGTTTTATGAGATTCTGTGAAAGTATAAGTTCGAGAGCCTGTCTCTCCGCTGAACGTTACGGACAAAACCGGACAAAGAACAGACAAGTCCCACAAATTCAATGATTTGTGGGACTTTTTTTATCCCCTTGTGTCTGCCTTAAAGTACATTTTTTCGCCCCTAAAAGACAAGGTTTCTAACCTAACTCGTACCCCCGACAAACAAAATCAAAAAGGGGGTACAGATAGTCGGAAATTGGCGAACTTCTGTCGGTGTTTGGCGAGCCTGCATGAAACTCATTTTTAAGTATTTACAGTATTTTTGTAACTAAAAAGTGAGTATATGAAATCGACATTCAACATTTGTTTTTACGCAAAGAAAGACAAGCAGAAAGCAGGCGGTGCGTACCCCCTTTTCGCCCGTATCACAGTGGACGGTGTGGCAAGCCGTTTTAATACTAAATTGGACGTGCTGCCTGAAATGTGGGACGGTAAGGCTGGCAAGGCTATCGGACGCACGGCGGAAGCCGGACGTATCAACCGTATGTTAAGCGATATAAACGCATCGCTGAACACCATCTACCACGAAATGCAGCGGCGTGATAATTACGTTACTGCCGAGAAAGTGAAAAACGAGTTTTTGGGACACAGCGAGAACCACGAAACCATCCTTACCTTGTTCCAAAAGCACAATGAGGACGTGAAACAGCTTGTTGGCATATCCAAGACGATAGCGACCTACCGCAAGTATGAGGTTACACGCCGTCACCTTGCGGAGTTCATACAGAGTAAATATAACCTTTCTGATATTTCCATCCGGGAAATAACCCCGATGTTCATTACCGATTTCGAGTTGTATTTGCGTACAGCCTGCAAGTGCGGTTACAACACCACCGCCAAGTTCATGCAGTTTTTCAAGCGCATCATCATCATAGCCCGAAACAATGGCATACTGGACAAAGATCCGTTCGCCAGCTATAAAATCCGGTTGGAAAAAGTGGACAGGGGCTATTTGACGGAAGACGAGATAAAAATCATCCTTAAAAAGAAAATGGCTTCCGAGCGTTTGGAACACGTCAGGGACTTATTCATCTTTTCCTGTTTCTGCGGTCTGGCTTACAGTGATGTCGCCAACCTGCGGCAAGAGAATATCCGAAAGTCATTTGACGGTAATCTGTGGATAATGACGAAGCGGCAAAAGACCAACACGGACGTGAATGTTCCCCTGTTGGATATTCCCAAAATGATATTGAAGAAATACAAAGGCAAGCTGCCGGACGGAAAGATATTACCTATAATCAGCAACCAAAAGCTGAATGCCTACCTGAAAGAGATTGCCGATGTGTGCGGGATTAAAAAGAACCTCACATTCCACTGCTTAAGACATATTACTTATTCTTACCTATTGAAAACAAGTAACTTACAAAGGCTGTCGGCTTAACAGGTAACGATTTGGAAACCAGCGAGTTTCTCTATTCTACAATGTTCTGCACTAATCAAAAGAACGCTTTCCTCATGTGCAAAAGTAGTGTTTTTCTCCCTCATTACCAAAACTATTCCACTGAAAAATGGAGAAAATCGGACTTACAAATATAATTTTTACCACCCCTCTATATTGAAGGTTATGTGATATTCTACTGATAATAGTCAGTGTTTGTTTTATCCCGGCAATAGGGATAGTATTATCTACTATTCAACGATAAAATGTCATTTGTATGTGCTTATACACTTCTGCAATTAACGATACAAGCTATTTTGTACAGATTCATTGTAACATACATTGACTTTTCCATTGAAATAGTGCTATATTGCATGGCGGTATCCAATATTCATATATTTTAATCGGCAATCCGTTGCCGAATCCTTTATGTGCTGCTGTGCTGAAGTACAACAGTACGTCAGTACGACAATAAATCTGTACGTCAGTAAGTCTGCACGTCTATGCGTCAGTACGTCAGTACAACAGCAACATTATACTACTATTGCGTTGTACATCAAAGTTTTACCATTTTTGATATATTCTTCTTATTCTATATCTATTCTAATAACCTCTAACTTTTGATTAATGCCTGCTGGTCGGCATGCAAGCAGACCGGCGTGCGGGCAGGCAGGCCGACAGGCAAGCGTGTATGCGACCATTCGCATTAACAAGAAGATATACCCTATTAACATGCCCAAAGGAGATAGTTCCTCAGTTTCTATTCTTCTTTTGGGCAGCTTGAATATCGGAAAACGATACTCTGAAAGCGGGATAACAGCTATTTTCCCAATCCGTCGTACACGGATTCTTGTGTCCACAAAGACACAGCAAGGTGTCCTTTGAGTTACTCAAAGGCTTTTCGGTTACTCCCGAAAAGTGGAAGCAGCAAGGTATGTTTTGAGTAACTCAAAACCTTTCGTATTATTCCGAAAGCCTTGCCGCCGGGCTTCCTCTCCGAAGTCGGGGAGCCTGTTTTTATAGCATTCTTCTTGGGACTTATTGCTTCATATTCCATATTGCCTTAACCTTTTATACAGGGTGGTCGGACTTATACCCAACAGTTCGGCGGCTTTCCTGCGGTTGCCATTCGCCTGTTCCAAAGCACGGAGGATTTGTTTTTTCTCCATGCCGTCTATTGTCCACGGAACATCATCCGCCAATGGTATTTCGTCAAATTCCAATGTTTCAGCCGTGACCGTATCGCTTTCTGTGTGTAGCACCGCCAAGCGCACGACACGCCTCAGTTCCCTCACATTGCCACCCCATGTATGAGCGAGCAATCGCTTCCTTGCTTTCGCATCAAAGCCTTTTACCTGCTTTTCAAATTCCCTGTTGGCGAGTTGCAAGAAAAAGTCCGCCAATGGCATTATATCCTCTTTGCACTCGCGCAATGGTGGTATGTACAGGGTGTATTCTTTCAACCGCTGGTACAGGTCGGAACGGAAACGTTTTTCTGCAATGGCGGTCGGCAAGTCCTCGTTGGTGGCGGCGATGATGCGCACGTTAGCCTTTTTATCCTTGCTGCCACCCATTGGCCTGTACCATTTGGATTCCAATGCACGGAGCAGCATCTGCTGTACCTCTGTCGAAAGGTTGCCTATCTCATCAAGGAACAGCGTGCCGCCATCGGCTTCTTCCCAAAAGCCTTGTTTTCTGCTTTCGGCTCCAGTAAACGCTCCTTTCTCATGTCCGAACAAAGCTGAAGCGGCAAGCTCTTTTGAAAGCAGACCGCAATCTACGGATACAAATGGCTTGCCTGCCCGTTTACTCCTTGCGTGTATCTTTCCGGCAATATGTTCTTTACCCGTACCGCTCTCGCCCAATATCAGGACGCTCATGTTCGTGGGTGCGACCAATCTTATCTTGCGGTCTATCTCACGGAAAACCGCACTCTGACGCTCGTGAATGGGCATCTCTTTCCGCTCCATCTTTTTCTGCAAGATTTTCAGGAGCGGAAAGAGATTGTCCTCAATCAGTCTCTTCGGGACATAGTCCTCCGCGCCCAACTTCATCGACCTCACAGCGGTAGGCACTTCGTCATAGTCGGTCATGACGATATAAGGATTGTTCCTGCCCTGTTTCCGCAGTTCTTCCAACAGGACTATACCGTCACCGTCGGGCAGGCGTAAATCAGCCAGTACCATGTCGTCCTCCTGCATCTTGGCAAATATCTTCCGTGCATCCCTGCAAGTGGAGGCGTTGATGCTTTGGAAGCCCTTACTTTCTAACAGCCGACACACAAAGTCTGAATATATGGGGTTGTCCTCAATGACGATTACTCTGCCCATCTCTTCGCCTCCTTCCTTGCCAAATCAACAATCAGCCGTCCTTGTACCAATACAGCCTTTACAGCGGCTTGTATGTCTTTATCCGAAATGTTTTCCTTATGGACAACTTCGTACAGCATCGCCAATGGCTGCTCAGCTTTTATCAGCATCCACGAGCTCCTCAGGTGGTGTACCCATCCGTCCAGCGCTTTCATGTCCTTTGCTTCCGCCGCCTTGCACACTTCATTCATATCCGCTTGTGTCGTGGTTGCCAGCTTTTCCAGCGTGCGCCGTTTGTTACCGAAGACAAGCAGGGGCGAGAGGTCAATGTGGCTTATATGTTTTTGTCCAATACTCTTTTCCGTGACAGCCAGTAGTTCGTCTATTGAATAGGGTTTGTAAAGCACGGCAGCGAAGCCTCTTTCTTTTAGTTCTTCTTCCGTCACGTAGCCTGCTGCGGTTGCTGCCACGACAGGGATGGTCTGAGAGTTGCCGATTTCAGACGTACGCAGCAGTTCCAGTACCTCGTATCCGTTCATTTCCGGCATCTTTAGGTCTGTTATCAGCAGGTCATAGTCCTTCAAACGCATTCGGTCTGTCAGTTCACTTATCGTCAGACAGGTGTCGCACTCCACTCCGCACTGTCCATACATCTCTTTCATCATGTCCAGCAACATTCCGTTGTTGTCTATCGCCAACACGGAACATCCGGACAGGGCGGAATGCTTCATGCCAGCCTTTTCAACAACCGATGTTTCCTTGGCTTTTGGCAATGCCAGGCTGACAGTAAAGCGGCTGCCCTTACCCGGCTCACTTTCCACCGTGATACTGCCATTCAGTAGTTTCACGGTGTCGGCTACAATGGCAAGTCCCAAGCCGAAGCCGTCCTCCGTTACGGCATTGCCCAACCGTTCAAACGGAGTGAATATTATCGTCTGCTGTTCTTCAGTCATGCCCGTACCTGTGTCTGACACTGACAATGTAAATGTACCGTCCTTGTAGTCGGTTATCAGCATGATTGTACCGCTCCGGATAAATTTGATTGCGTTGGATAGCAAATTACTTCCTATACTCAGTATGAGATTTTTATCGCCGCTTACAATCTCGTCCGCATGGCTCACTACATCGAAACCAAGATGTTTGCCTTTCGCCAATGGGGTGAACTCCGTTTCCAATGTTTCAGCTATGGAACGCAGTTTGAACGGTTTGACGATTGGCGTTTCCTTTCCGCTGTCCAATCTGAAATACTCCAGCAGGCTGTTTATCATCCCAGTCATACGCCCGGTGACGGCATTGATGGTCTGTGCGTGGCGGATGCGGCTGTCCTCCTCCGTATCATTTAACAGCAGTTCGGCATTGCCGCTGATGACAGCCAACGGAGAACGCAGGTCGTGTGTCACGCTTTGTATCAAGTTACGGCGGATACGTATCAGTTCCTCGTTCCGTGCGTTGCTTGCCTCCAACTTGCAGATGATTTCTTCCCGCTTTCTCTTTTCCCTTGCATTGCGCCGTAGTTCCCGGTGTATGGCAAGATATGACAGAAACAGCAGGATAATGGAGAGGAATATGACAACAGTAAACAGACGAATGGAATTGTTATGTGCCTCCGCCATTCTCCGTTCCCGTAAGGCGAAGGCAGTCTGTGCCTGCCAGTCGAGGTCGGTTATCAGGCGGTTCAACTGTATGTTCAGTGTACGGTTGCGGATGCGCAGGCTGTCGGTGTAGGCATTCATCTCTTTCTCCTGTTTGCGCTGTATGGCAGTCAAGCTATCGCTGAGGGCGTGCAACTCCCCGGCGGAGGGCATGACCTGTATCTCCTCTTTCTTGCCGAACAGTCCGGCAATGCCTTTTTTCTTTTGTCGTATGGTGCGTACCCTTGTCGCCCGCCTTGCCACTTCGGGTAATTGGGTGGCAAGCAGGCTGTCGCGCTCGTCCCGGCGGTCGAGGCTCTGCATGATGTGCCGCAGGTGCGTTTCCTTCTCCGCCAGCAGGTGCCGCAGGGTGTCTATCTGTCCGGGGCGCACATATTCCCAGCAGTGGGGCTTCAGCGTTTGCAGCAGGCTGTCCGTCAGCAGTCGGTGGCGGCGGTAATCCCGGTAGTCCGCCTCTTCCCATGCCACCACGCTCTCGCCCCGGATGGCAAGTCCCGTGATGCGGCGGTGCGCCTTGTTGATGTCGCGGCGCACCGAGCGGATTTTTACTGTTTCTATTTCTATCTCTCTGAATCTGTCACGTTCATGTATAAGAATAGCTACTACACCACCTAATACAGTTATCAATATCAAATACCCAAACAGAATTTTATGTTGTAGTAGTAATTTCATTTTTATGTATTGTAGCCATTTTTACGATATAAATACTTAGTTCATATAGAAAATACATCGGAAGGGCGACAAGCAACAGAGTGAAAATATCGGAAGTTGGTGTAATAATGGCTGCAACGATAAGAATGATTATGACGGCATGTTTCCGATAACGGCGCATAAAACTTGTAGAAAGAAATCCAAGTTTGGCAAACAGCCATGACAAGACCGGTATCTCGAAAACAATTCCCATTGCCAACGACATCATTACCAAAGTCGATATGTAGGATTGCAGTGTTATCAAGTTTTCTACTTCTCCGCTTACTTGGTAAGTTCCTAAAAAGCGGAATGTCAGTGGAAAAATTAAATAATAACTAAGCAATACTCCAAAGACAAACATCAGATAGCCACTACCTACGACCCGCGTCGCATATTTACGTTCATTGGCATATAAGGCAGGGGAAACGAATCGGAATAATTGATAAAGAATATAGGGAGAAGCACATAATACCCCGGCATACATTGCCGTTTTCATGTGTATGATAAACTGTTCTGCCAATCCGGTATTGATGATCTTTATGGAAAAATCAGAAACATGAGAACTTGTTACCATCTCATTTATGGCATTAAGCAATCGGTAGGTTATAAACCCGGAATCTTTTGGAGCAAGAACAACGGCAAACAGTTGTTCCTTAAAGAAAAAAGCCAAAACTCCGAATATGACGGTTACGGCGACGATTCTGATTATCGCCGCACGTAACACATCAAGGTGATCCCAAAACGATTGCTTGTCATTATCCATTACTATTTCTTCTTTTCCATATCAGCGGAAATGTCTTCCGATATATTTACATCTTTCTCGATATTATTCATTCCATCTTTGAATGAACGAACCCCTTTTCCAATGCCTTTCATCAGCTCCGGAATCTTCTTACCACCGAAGAACAGCAATATGACCAAAGCTAATAGCAGCACTTCCTGTATGCCAATGCCGCCAATAAATAAAAGTTTCATAATGAATATATTACGTTAATATTATAATTGTTCGCAATTTTCACAATGCTTTACCAATTCACTGATGAAGCTACCAGTTCTGCATTCTGTGGATTACCTATCAGCGGACTATTCTTGTCAAAAGCCTTCAGTGTCTCCATTTCTTTGTCAAGCAGATTAAAGTCGAATACATCCAGATTTTCTGCCAGATGCTTGTTTACGGTGGTTTTTGGAATAACAATTACTCCTTGTTGTATTTGGAAGCGGAGAGCAATCTGACGTGTTGTCTTTCCGTAGTGTGATGCGATACAGCGAAGTGTATCGTTAGAGTAAAGTTCGTCCAGCTTACCTTGCCCAAAAGGAGCATATCCCATGTGGCGTACCCCTAACTTCTCCATCCACTGGTGGCATTCCTGCTGCTGTGCAATAAGATTTGTTTCTATTTGGTTGACTGCTGGGATAATCTTATTGTAATTGACAAGGTCCACCAAACGGTCGGGGGTATAGTTGCTCACCCCGATAGCACGAATACACCCTTCGGCATACATAGCTTCGAGGTCGTGCCATGCGGCATATGTATCGCCAAAAGGCCAATGTAACAACACCAAATCGAGATAATCGGTCTGCAACTTGTGCATAGATTCTTCTATGGATGCCCGTGCGCTATCATAGTTTCTGAACCATACTTTGGTTGTAATGAAAAGTTCTTCACGCTTCACTCCGCAACGGGCAATTCCACGTCCGATATGTTCTTCGTTACCATATCCTTGCGCTGTGTCTATCAGGCGGTATCCCATGCCAATGGCATCCACTACTGTTTGTTCGCACACTTTAGGGTCGTTCAAAAGAAATGTTCCCAACCCCAATACCGGCATTTCCACGCCGTTGTTCAATTTTACTGTTTCCATTATTCTTTTCTGTTAATTGTTACATAGCTGTATATCCTCCGTCCATCGCCCAAGTCTGTCCAATAGCAAATCCGGCATAGTTGCTGCAAAGTAGCAATACCATTGAGGCAATTTCCTCTGCTTTACCAACACGACCCAACGGGATGGCATCTATGACACGTGCCATGTGGTCGGGTGACTGTTCAATAGCCTGACGTACCATTGGTGTTTCACAAGTACCGGGGCAAATGGCATTGATACGGATTCCCTGTCGGGCATATTCCAATGCTGCTGATTTTGTCAGTCCCAGCACACCATGCTTTGAGGCATTGTAAGCCCCGATGCAGGGGATACCCACCAAACCGCCCTGTGATGAGCAATTCACAATGGCTCCATTGCCTTGCTTTTTCATCTCAATAAGTTCGTATTTCATGCAGTTCCACACTCCACGTAGGTTGACAGCCAGCACATGGTCGAAATCCCAGCCTTCAGTTTCTGCCAAATCTTCTCGCACGGCGGCATGTATGCCCACGTTATTATAAGCTATATCCAACTTGCCGAAAACAGCGACAGCCTTTTTAACAGCCACTCTCACTTGCGCCTCGTCCGATACGTCACACTTGATGCCGATGGCCTTGTATCCCTTCGTTTCCAGTTCCTTGGCACGGTCGATTACATGATCATTCAAATCAGCCAAGACAACCGATGCTCCGGATTCGGCAAACATACGTGCTACGGCAAGACCTATCCCTCCTGCCGCACCTGTAATAAATGCTACTTTATTTTCAAAGCGTATTTCCATTGTGAATTATTTTTTCGTATCATACATATTACGGGTAATACTTACGCTTTGACGAACATGAAGCGTGTCATCATGTATAAGACTAACAGCAAGTTCGACAACGGAAGGAATGGTAGAAACATATCCTTTTGCCTGCTCGCCTTTGAAAGTCAACACGTAATCATCCCTATCACCGTCTTGCAAATATCCCGGACGAAGTATCGTATAATCCAGACCGCTGTTTTCCACAATATCAGCCGCTTTGCGATTGGGTATTTGGTCAGGATTGTTTCTTACGTTGTCTTCATCGTCCATATCCACCGGAATTTCATTGTAGATTCCTACGGCTCCCATAAAAATAAGACGGCGTAAACCGGTCATTTTCATGACCGATACCGTGTTCTCAATGATAACGGGCAGATCATCGCCCGATATGGCACAATACACCACATTGCAACCCACCATCGCCTGCTGTAAATCGTTCACTTTCATGGCGTCACAATCAATGACGTGGCATCGCTCACTATCGTGGTAAAAATCCGAGGCATGACGGGATGCAAGCGTAAGATGACATCTTTCGTCATTGCTCAATTTTTTGACAAGAGCTTTCCCGAATGTTCCGGATGCTCCTAAAATCAGTATTCTTTTCATTCTTGAATTATTTTTGTTTTAACCAGTTATTCCCGAATGAAGACTGTTCGGTTTCAGCATGACCACGTATGCCATATACAGGCAATCTGTCAAGTTCGGACTCTAACCTGCTGAACTCTTCATCCGTCAGTTGCACTTCGCTCGCTCGCAGATTCTCCATAATACGTTCCTTGTTCTTTGAACCGGGAATAGGCACAACATTAGTGTATTTATGAAGCATCCAAGCCAAGGAAACTTGCGCCGGAGTCGCCTGCTTTTCTGCGGCAAAACTCTTGAGCATATCGACAATGGGCATATTGTCGGCTATATTCTCCCGTTTCAGTTGGGGAACCCATACACGCACGTCATCGACCCGGCCAAATTCTGTATTCGGCGTGATTTTCCCGGATAAAAGTCCGCTTGCAATGGGTGAGAACGGAACAAACGCAATTCCGTTTTCTTCGCAGAAAGGAATGACATCTTTTTCAGAAGTGCGCTCCACCATAGAGTAGATATTCTGTACAGCACCAACGGGCGTTACAGCATGTGCCGCTTCAAGTTGAGCCTTATTCACCGCTGAAATGCCCCATTCTCGGATAAGTCCCTCCTGTATGAGCCTGCCCATAGCGTGGGCAATTTCCAGATAGTCCACCTCCGTATTGATACGATGCAGGTAATACAAGTCTATGTGGTCGGTCTGCAAGTTCTTTAACGAGTGTTCAAGATGACGGCGGACGGCAGCATAAACGGAACCGCAATCTTCAACTGTATCAGGTTGGATATGCAGTTTTGTGGCAATTACAGCTTTATTACGAAAGCGTTTGACTGCACGTCCGACAATTTCTTCATTATGTCCGGGATAATAAAGTTCCTTGCCATACCCTTCTGCCGTATCAAAGAAATTGCATCCATAGCTGAACGCTTCCCGAATGGCTTCTTCGGCATACCCTGCGTCCGGTACTTGACCGTACCCGTGGGAGAATCCCATGCAGCCCATGCCTATTTCACTGACACTTAAACTGCGAATCTTTCTTCTTTTCATTGTTTGCTGTTTTTTGATTATGGTAACCGTTAATATCCCAACTTGTCAATCCATGCACGAATGCTTTTCTCATCTACACGATTGAGCAGGCGTCCTTCTTTCCAGTCCAGCGCAGGATAGGCTTTTTTCAATGCAGCTGCACTGCCTGAGAGCGTGCTGCCTCCGGATGTGGCGAACGGAATGATTGTTTTACCTTTCAAATCATGGCTTTCAATGAACGTGTTGATTATCCGTGGTGCAAGATCCCACCAGATGGGATAACCGATGAAAATGACATCGTAATCGGCGATGTTTTCCTTTTTGCCTTTGATTGCCGGACGTGATTTCGAGTCGTTCATTTCTACCGAACTGCGTGATTGCTTGTCGTTCCAGGCAAGGTCTGAACTTATATAGGGTTGTGCCGGCACAATCGCATAAATCTCTCCGCCTGTAACATTCGCCAACTTTTCTGCGGCACGCGCTGTTGTACCGGTTGCCGAGAAATATGCTATCAGTATTTTATGGTTTGATTGTACTTTGTTCATACTCTGTCTTTGTTGTGCATCGGTGGCAGTCGCCATGCCGACCACCGCCAGCAATATCAATAAAAGTCTATACATGCTGTTTATTATTTAAGTTTGTTATATTCTTCGTCCGTTACGGGTTCAAGCCATTCGTTTGACGTGTTTTCTCCTTCAAGCTCGAATGCGAGATGTGCAAACCAACTGTCTGCCGCAGCCCCGTGCCAATGCTTCACGTTTGCAGGAATGTGTATTACCGTACCGGGGAGTATTTCCACTGCAGGCTTGCCTTCTTCCTGATACCAGCCACGTCCGGCAACGCCTATAAGCATCTGTCCTCCACCTTTTGTTGCCTTGTGAATGTGCCAGTTATTGCGACAACGTGGTTCAAAGGTCACGTTGGAAACATTCACTTGTTCCGTAGAAATTGGAGCGAGGTAACTGTTCCCGATAAAATACTTTGCGTATGCCGTGTTGGGCTCTCCAATCGGGAAAATCATTTCTTTTTGGAAGGCAGCTTTGGCATCTTGCCCGACAGAATCTTCTGCCCATACGCTTTTGGCAAGATTGAATGCCGCCCATGCTTTCGGCCAACCTGCATAAAAGCCGATATGCGTGATAATCTCGGCTATCTCGGTGCGTGTAATTCCATTGTTTTTTGCCGACTGAAGGTGATATATCAGCGAATTGTCTGTAATGCCCATACTGATAAGTGATGTAATTGTAACCAAGCTACGGTCTCGCAAACCAAGTTTATCAGTGCGGCTCCATACTTCGCCAAAAAGAACATCGTCATTCAGTTCCGCAAATTTGGGCGCAAACTCTCCAAGTTGGTCGCGTCCTGCTGTCTGTACTATTTTTTCCTGTGCCATAACATTGAATGTTAGAATACTGAAGATTGAAACTATTAGAATTTTGTTCATGGATATATTTTTTATTGAATGAAATTATTAATCTGATTGTTGGGATTAAGCGGCTTTTGATCGGATAGTATCAAGCTCTTGACCATGTGCAGCGTTCCCTGTTTGTATTTCTGGAAATGTTCCGAAGCTATATGCTGCTCATAGGACTTTTGGCTTGCATAAGTTTCAAGAATAGTCACACGACAAGGATTCTCTTTTTCCTGCACGGCATACATGGTAAGTACTCCCGGTTCGGTACGCAAGGAAATTTCGCCGACTTCAACAGCGTATTTCATATACTCATTTATATATTCGGGATGAACTTCTATTTTTGACAAACGTACAATACCGTCGGTTTGCATCGGTTGCTTGGCACACATGGCAGGCTGTTTGTCAAGATTCAAACATTTTCCGATAACTTCACCTGTGGCTATATATGAATAAGAAGGGAATTCGAACAATACCGGTTTCAGTAGGGTGTAATCGAGCTTCCCGTTCTTGTCAAGCACATCGGGAGAAGCGTATGTATGGACAACGGAACAGATGAAATTGTCGAAGCCGTCCGTTTCATAAATGTCCACTACATCACATTCCATCGTCAGCGGCGATGCGTCAATTACGGGCGAACCATTTTCGCCCCAATGGTAATCGAATACTTCCGATTTGTCTGTTGTAGCTCCGCTTACACTGCCGACATAATCTGCTTTTGGCAGCATCTCCCGACTGACAAGATTGACAGACAACTTTTTCGACTTTCTAATGCCTTGATTGGTATAATGCTCTTTACTCATGCTCACAAGGATACGGTCATGTCCTATAATGCCGGTGTGTCCTACCACAAGCCAGTTTACTTTTCCGTTTACTTCAGCACCAATTACCGTCATTGGTTTTGGATAAAGCGCAAGTATGCTTCCAATGTTTTTCTTTTCCATCTCCGTACTGTTCTGTTTGTCCATCTCCCTTATCGGCCGCGTATTGCACGACAACAAAAGGGAGATAAACAAGATTACCAATATTGATCTTTTCATCCTGAAAATTCCATTAAAGACTTTGACGTAACACACTGATTACATCTTCACGGGTGAGGACGACATAACCGCTTTCAGTAATAGGGCATGCATCTGCCATGCCTTCGAGTTTCGATACATCGGCACCGCATTCTGTTATGCTCATTGCCAAACCCAGTTCACGCATCCAATCTTCCATCCGTTCAAGCCCTTCCAATGCAATTTCCTTGTCAGTTTTTCCGGTTAGGACAATACCCCAGACATTGGTTGCCAGCCGACGGAATTTCTTCACTGCCTCTTCGGAACATCCGATGAGCAGACGGTAATAAGCCCCGCTGACAGCAGAGAGCGTATGTCCGTGGGTAGCATCGGTATAAGCTGCGACAGCCTGCCCCAACATGTGCACCATCCAGTCTGTGGGTTTACCGCAGGCAAGAAGCCCGTTCAAAGCCCATGTAGCAGTCCACATGATGTTGCTGCGTGCTTCGTAATCCTCCGGATTACTGAGCACTTTCCGGGAACTGACAATAAGAGAACGCATCAATCCCTCGGCGATGTAGTCAGTCGTGTTGTCGTCCGTTCCTGAAAGATATTGTTCCAATATGTGCGACATGATGTCGTAAATGCCGGCTACTGTTTGGTACTTAGGTACGGTAAAGGTAAACATCGGATTAAGGATGGAGAAATCTGGATTGCGGAAGTAATAGAACTTCTTCCGGTTCTCGCTGTGCTTGGAGATGACGGAACAACTGTCCATTTCGGACCCTGTTCCGGCCATCGTAAGCACGCAGCCGACAGGAATCCACCGACAGGTCATTTCCCCGAAATTGTTGAAATAATATTCCCAAGGGTCATGTTCGCAGTAGGCGGAACCAGCCACAGCTTTACAATAGTCACAGACGGATCCTCCACCAACGGCAAGAATCAAATCCACCGCCTCTTTTCTTGCGATTTCCACGCCCTCCATTACCTTTTCGATTGTAGGATTGGGCATGACACCCGATAGTTCAACCGTCTGTTTGCCCGCCTTGTGGAGTTCCGCAAGTACCGCATCGTAAATGCCGTTCTTGCGGATAGAGCCATTGCCATACACCAGCATTACTTTTTCTCCATACTTGCCCAATTCTTTACTCAAATTCTCCAATGAATTCTCCCCGAAATATATTTTCGTGGGATTATGAAATGTGAAATTGCCTAACATATCAATTTGTTTTTAATTCGTTATTATTTGTTATTGATGCTTTTAATAAAACGTGCCGGGACACCGCCTACGACCGTATTTGCCGCAACATCTTTCGTAACCACGGCACCAGCCGCAACAATGACATTATCACCGATGGTTACGCCTTGCAGAATAGTGGCATTTGAGCCAATCCATACATTTCTGCCCAATATGATAGGAGCGGGATAAGTAGTCTTGCGGTCTTCCGGTGAAAGTCCGTGATTGAGTGTTGCAAACACGACATTATGACCGATCTGGCAACCATCGCCTATGCTGACACCTCCGTGGTCCTGAAAATGGCAACATGCGTTGATGAATACATTTTCACCCACGGTAATGTTTTTGCCGAAATCAGCATAAAGCGGCGGAAAGACGCGCAACGATTGCGGTACTTCATAGCCGAACAGTTCGGATAGCAGTTCACGCACTTCGTCCGGTGTATGATAAGCAGTATTCAGACGGAAAGTGATGCGGCGAGCTTCATTGCTCATTTCGTCCATAAAACGGTGTATCTCTTCCGTGTTGAGAGCCTTTCTCGTTTTTACGTATTCCTTGAAATTTGCTATGTCCATACTCATTGCCTTTCTATTTTTACTTTTATATCACCACTGACTTGTAAGGATTCTATACCATTACCATCTATATGACCGATTTTTATCAAGTCATCGCTATATGACCAGCTTTTACAAAAGATAGCCACATTACCCCACGGTTCATAAATCGTGATGTCTCCGGGTGAGGGAGCGCAACCACGTGCTACGCCTTCCAAATCCAGCTTAGGATCAGGATAGAAAATTTTTTCAGTTATGTTGTTATAATCCTCCAATGTGACTTCAAGCGGAAGACGCGAAAGAAAATCCCGCCCTGCGGCATTGTCATCCATTGTGGCAGTAATCGTGTGGTCGCCTGCCGTGATTTTTACTTTCAGTGAAGAAGCATCAGGGGTGTCAGGAACCTCTTTGTTCGCTCCAATCTCATTCAGCCATGCCGGAACACGGCTCTCCATCTGGCTGAGTGAAGAGGAGGTCAACAGCAAGGTCTGTTCCACAAAAACGGCATCCGGACAGAGGTTATGCGCTTCGCTGACGGAAGAAGATATTTCACTGCTACCACTTGTGGCAAATAGGGCAATACGTTTCCCGGCAAGTTTAGAAGCATGATTGTGCAGGAATGTCTGCATCGGCGTAGCCATACTGCCATACCAGATGGGATAACCCACGAATACCATTTCATAATCATCAAAATTTTCTACTGATGTTTTGACAAGCGGATAATTGCCTTGACGGACATCTGCCAATTCTTTCTGGGCACGTTCAAGCATAGCATTGTAGTCATCGTCATACGGAGTTTCAGGTTCCACTTCAAGAATGTCGCAATCGAGCGTTGCCTGAATCAGTTGCGCCACACGCTCTGTGTTACTCGTGCGTGAAGAATAGAGTACAAGATAACGTCCGTTTTCTCCGGGTTCAGGTGTGTCGGGTTCTTCTTTGTCCCCATTTCCGGGTTGTTCCGGCACCTCCGGTGTAAACGGATTTTCGTTATCGCCTCCACAGGCTGCCATTGACAGGAGTGTAAACAATAAAAATGGAATCAATATTAACTTTTTCATACTATTCAATTTTTACATTCAATTTGATACAATCGTTCTACTTCAGAGGGTGCATAGAGGTCAAGAATCCGGTTGTGTTCTGCAGCTAAAGAAGAAATGAGTGCCATATCCTCTTCCGTCAATCTGAAATTGTAAACAGTAAAATTCTCTTCCATTCTTTCTTTGTGAATAGATTTTGGTATGGCAATTATTCCACGTTGCAAGTGCCAGCGCAATATGACTTGAGCAACGGATTTGCCATACTTGTTTCCAATAGCTGATAAGACAGAGTTGTTAAACAATCTGTCCTTACCTTCTGCCAGTGGCCCCCATGCTTCGGGTTTTACACCGAAATCGTGCATAATACGAATAGCCTCCGGTTGCTGGATATAAGGATGTATTTCTACTTGATTTACGGCGGGGATAATATGAACATTACGACATAAGTCAATCAGACGGTCCGGTTCAAAATTACAGACTCCTATCGCCCGTACACGACCTGTTGAATAAAGTTCTTCCATAGCTCTCCACGCTCCATAATAATTACCGAAAGGCATGTGAATCAGATAAAGGTCAAGATAATCCAGCCCCAGTCGTTCAAGCGAGGCTTCAAAAGCCTTCAAGGTCTGTTCATATCCCATTTCGGAAATCCAAGCCTTTGTCGTGATAAACAAATCTTTTCGTGAAATTCCGCTTTCATGTATGGCGCAGCCTACAGCTTTTTCATTTCCATATACCGAAGCTGTATCTATAAGCCGGTAACCGACACTTAGTGCATCGCTTACTGCCTGTCTGCATTGCTCAAAATCTGGTATCTGAAAGACGCCGAAGCCTTGCATCGGCATCTTTATCCCATTATTTAATACTGCATACTCCATATTCATTGTCATTTGTCAATTTGACTTTCAGTAAACGGATCTGCCCGATGCCCCATCAAGTCGATTTTTGAATACTCTTTGTCAAATTCCTCCATCTCGTAAGGGGCCAGCCGGACAGTGGCTGCACCGAGAAAATCATCCAAATGGTCGGGATTAGTCGTTCCGGGTATAGGAGCAATCCAAGATTTACGTGAAAGCATCCATACAAGAGCGAACTGTGCGGGCGTTATACCTTTACGTTCAGCCCATTTGCGTACCAGTGCAACAAGCGGCATATTATGCTTCAAGGCTTCCGGAGTGAACTGTGGCAGATTCCAACGGCGGTCGCCTTTCTGAAAGCGGCTGTTTTCGTCAATTACACCGGTGAGAAAGGCACGTCCTAACGGACAGTAAGGCACAAAACCGATTCCCAATTCTTCAAGTGTGGGAAATATTTTGGTTTCCGGTTCACGCCACCAGATGGCATATTCGCTTTGTACGGCAGACAGCGGACAAACAGCATGTGCTTTCCGTATGGAGCGGGCACTGGCTTCAGACATACCCCAATGCAAAACCTTTCCTTCCTGCATCAAGTCTTTTACCGTACCTGCAACATCTTCCATAGGAACATTCGGATCAACACGGTGCTGATACAAGAGGTCGATATGGTCAGTGCGCAGACGTTTCAAGGAACCTTCCACGGCTCGCCGGATATGGTCAGGGCGGCTGTTCAAAGCCGTAGGTTGCCCTTCCTCTACACCAAAACCGAATTTTGTCCCGATTTTCACTTTGTCACGGAAAGGAGAGAGGGCTTCACCTACCCATGTTTCACTGACATAAGGACCATACACTTCCGCCGTATCGAAAAAAGTGACGCCTTTGTCGTATGCCCGCCGAATCAAGGCTATCATGTCCTTTTTGTCGTATTTTCCGCCGTAATATCCTACCATCGGAAGACAGCCAAGACCTATTGCCGACACATCCAAATTTCCAAGTTTACGGTATTCCATGTTCATAGACAAATTGGTTTTTTCACTGCTTAATCCACTTTTTGGCATTGAAGAAGACTGCGCAAATATTTTCGATACTCCGGTCAATGCCCCTGCTGCCGACAATGCAGCCATTGATGACACCTTCAAAAAATTTCTTCTGTCCATAACTTCTAAGTTTTTTAATGATTTATACCAAGCAACCCACGCAGGATCTCAATTTCGTTATCTTCCAGTCGGCACATCTGTATTTCCTCCTTTCCACCAACTGACAGACCTTCCAACAAGAGAAAGTATTGCAAAAGTTTCTGCGGACTTACATGATGGCGATCTGCGATGAAGCATATCGCTTCATCTTCATACAATTCATTTGGAATGGTAATCTGTTTATCCATTATTATCATCTTTTATTCGACAATACAAAAATACCGGGTATGGCGAACAAAAATGTAACGATAAGAGGTATGTTTGTACCAATTTTACAGATTATTCAGCCTATTAATCTTATTGATTGATTGAAATCTACTACTTTTGTACAGGATATTGGAGGATACTATGGCAAAGATTCTGAAAGTGAAAAACGTAAAAGACTACAGCAGTTGGTTGGGGCACACCGACAGCCATCCGCTGGTGAGTATCATTAACTACGAAAAAGTGTCTCCGGTTCGACATACACTGAATGATTACAGTGTTTATGGTATTTTTTTTCACGACGAGGCAGAGATAGATCTTGCATATGGATGTGGCAAGTATGACTACAAGAAAGGAACTGTTATTTGTGTGGCTCCCGGACAAATTGGTGGTAAAGAGGATAACGGCGAACAAGTCATGCTGACCGGATGGGCATTGTTGTTTCATCCCGACCTTCTGCACGGTACCTCGCTGGAAAAGACTATAAGAAATTACTCTTTCTTTGACTACCGTGTCAATGAAGCTCTACACATGACTGATGAGGAGCATGACACGCTTGTATCATTGATGCGTCAGATTGATGATGAGCTACAGAAACGTCACGATGAATTACAGGATGTTATCCTTGTAAACTATATAGAATTATTGCTTAATTTCTGCCAACGTTTCTACAACCGCCAATTCATTACCCGCAGATTGGAAAATTCTGATATTCTGATGAAATTCGAGACACTGTTGCATAATTATTATGAAAATAGTCTGCAATTTACATACGGTCTGCCCACTGTGCAATATTGTGCAGATAAATTATGTATGTCCTCCAATTATTTCGGGGATTTGATAAAGAAAACAACCAACTGTACAGCAGGCAACTATATTCACAGGTATATCATTTCTTTAGCCAAGAACAAGTTCTCTTCCGGATTGGGAATATCGCAGACGGCTTATGAATTGGGATTTGAATTTCCTCAGCATCTTAGCCGAATGTTTAAGAATGTTGAAAACATTACCCCTTCCGAATATTGCAAGAGTATCCGTAATGGTAAACATATACAAATGTAATTGATTGTGTTTTATATGAATAAAACATAAAAAGCTGACGATGAGAACATTTATCTCTCATCATCAGCTTTTTTATAATTTAATACTTCGATTTTCTTTATGTTCTGATAATCCCGGTCGTCCGATAACCAGATGGCTGCGCACGAAATCTTTATGCAACATTTATATTTAAGTATATTTTTCTTTCTTTGAAGAATCCCAAAAATGCCACAGACTACCACATTAGTGCCAAATACTGCCACGGTCTTGCGGAATGATTGGCTTATTCCGGAGTTGGCTTTTCTTTGCACTGTCGGCAGTCGGAAGAGATAGAATAACGCCACTCCCGACCAGTTGCTGCCACAAGCTGCCAGTCAGCAGTAAAGCCATTGCCCGATGCAAATGTTGGCTTTACTTTGCAGGCAAACAGGTTATCAACAAAAAAACAGTATATGCAATGAATGAATTTGTGATTATCTCGAAAGACGTGTTCGAAGAAATGGTCGGAAAGTTCAATCGCTTTTCCGACCGGGTGAATGAAATCCTCAGCAAAAGGGAGGAGGGTAAACTCAGCCGCTGGATGGACAATCAGGAGGTCTGTCAGCAGTTGCGTATCAGTCCCCGTACCTTACAGACGCTGCGCGACAACGGCACGCTGGCTTATTCCCAAATTGGACATAAGATTTTCTACAAGCCGGAAGACGTGCTTCGTATCGTCCGGCTCGTGGAGGACAGACGGGAGGATGCCGCCCGCCGGGGCAAGACCATCTGAATGGAATCAAACTTATTGTACCACTAAATCCATAGTAACAAATGAACGGAACGATTATGACTAACAACGAATGGGCTGTCAGTTTCATGAAGGAACTGGACTTCATGCTTGACGGCATTGAAAACATGAACGAAAAAAGCCGGACTTCATTCGGCAATGAACGCTTTCTGACGGACAGGGAGGTATCAGCACGATTGAAAGTGAGCCGCCGCACCTTGCAGGACTACCGTAACAACGGGACAGTAGCTTATTACCAGTTGGGCGGTAAGATTCTCTACAAAGAATCGGACATAGAACGGATGCTTCTTGCCAATTACCGCGAATCGTTCAAAAAAACGAATATCAGAACAGCATGATAAGATGAAAGCCGACAGCGGAGGGATACGTTTCCCAATCCGTTGTCGGCTTCCGTTTTTCTTTTCACCTTTTCAGCAGTCCGCTCTCCGTTCATTATACGTAGAGAGCGAAAAGAAAAGGTAAAGCGGTTTTCTGTTGTGGCTTGTGTTCAGCCTGTCCATAACGAACTTTCTAAAAATCATACATTCTTTACTTCGTAATCTGAACGCAAGTGCCATGACCATTTCAAGGCTGTACACCTCATAATGTATTCCGTCATCTTGCCTGATGTACCGTTTCGTCTCCTCTTCCAATAACTCGTGATTTTTATAAATGGCACGTATTGCCCTGCGGATGTCGAAGCAAAATACCATAAACATATCCGCCATTTCCTGCATCGTCATCCATACGGGAGCGGTCGGCGTGGCGACCACTCCGTTTTCACTGATTGTAATTATACCTCGTTCCATACTCATTTGTCTTTAACCATTGAAGTACCCTTTACTTTCTTTTCTCTTGACATACCTGTTCCATAGGTACGTCTGAAAGCCATCAGGTTGTTCATGTCCTTGGAAATTTTCTTGTCGGTAACTTCCGCATACCGTTGGGTGGTTTTTATTCCAGAGTGTCCCATCATCTTGGCGATGCTCTCAATGGGTATGCCTTCTGAAATCAAGAATGTTCCGAAGGAGTGTCTGGCTTGATGATAGGACAAGTTTTCCTCCCTGCCGATGGCAACACCCATCTCGTGTATCTCAAACCACATCTCGTCACGGCTCGGAAGCGGGAACACGGGCTTGGTGTCGTCCGTGGTGTTGTAGAGGTCAAGTATCTGCTCCGCTATCGGGTGCAGGGGAATGAAAGCCTCCACACCCGTTTTCTTGCGATTGATGCGGATGTAACGCTTTCCGTCCGCTGTCATGCCGATGTGGTGCGGATATAGCAGCATGATGTCCACGTATGCCAGTCCCGTAAAAATTGAGAACAGGAATGCCCTACGCCCAAGTTCTTGCAAGGGGTCTGGCATCGGGGTTTCGAGGATGGTTTTCAGTTCCGCACGGCTGATGTGTTTGTGCCTCGGAGCGGGCTTTTTCTCGTACTCCATGTCTTCCAACGGGTTGGCACGGAGTATCTCATAGTCCACGGCAAGATACACCAGTTTGCTCAGCCAGCACAGGCACTTATTCATCTGTGACGGTCCGAAGTTCTTGTAGCGTTTCAAGAAGGCTTTATAGGAACTGCCGAACTCTTCCGTGATTTCAGTCAGATTTACATCATTCTTACCTTGTGAGACAAGAAAATCCGTCAAATACTTCTGATAGTATTTTGAGTTTCTGTATGTCGAAGTGGAGTTTATCTCCTTTGAGCGGACAAGCAACCTTTCAAGCTCCATTTCGCCCATCTGTAATAGTTTGACAGGAATAACGGTTTTCTTTGCCAGCGTATTTTTGAGTAGTTCGGCGCTCACCACGTTTTGTTTCTTCAAAATCTCATCATAGGCAAATTCAACGGACTTGCGGAACTCCAGCAAGCGGTTGTTCTCACGGACAGTGCGGATTGAGCCTGTCTTGCTGTTCCAGTCTTCGGGTCTGCAATAGATGCCTGTCGCCATTGTAGAACTCTTACCGTCTATAGTAATGCGGCACAGGACGGCAGTCGTGCCGTCTGCCTTTATTTTATTTCTATTGATGTATGGTAATATGAAAAATGTACTGCGCATGGTTGTAATGTTTTAGGGTTAAAGAATAAATTTCAAGTCTTTTGTCGCCTCAATGTATTTGTCCATGTCCTCAAAAAGCTTTTTCGGGGTGACACGGGCATACACTTGCGTGGTCTGGATGTCGGAATGACCGAGCATCCGGCTGATGGTTTCGATAGGCACTCCCGCCTCCAGCGTAATCAGCGAGGCGAATGAGTGTCTTGCCTGATGATAGCACAAGCCACCATTTACTCCGGCAAGGACGGCAAGGGCTTTCATATGCCGTTTCATGTTGGGGTGATGAACCATCGGAAAAAGTGTCGGTCGGCTGTCATCATGATACTTCTCTATCAGTGCGAGTGCTTCGGGAAGCAGCTTCACACTTGCCTGTAGCTCGTTTTTCTTCCGTCGGTACTTCAGCCAGAGGCTTCCTTCGTCATCCGTGTAGAGGTTATCACGAGTGACGCTCACCGCATCCGCATAGGCGGTTCCCGTATAGCAGGCAAACAGGAAAAGGTCACGGGCGAGAATGTGGGTGGTACGCCATGCGGGTATCTCTACGTCACGTATTTTCTCGAAGTCCTCACGGCTCAATGCTCTTGGTGTGCGTTCTGTCTTTTGTGGAAGGGTGAAATTGGAGAAGAAACACCTGTCTGCGTGCCCCTCCTTGTAGGCGATACGGCATACCTTTTTCAGAATGGCGAGATAATGGCGCACAGTATCTACCGCCAGTCCCTTTATATCCATCACATAATTCTGGTAATCATGGATGAACTGCTCGGTAAGCTGACCGAAAGCGATGTCCTTCGTCTTGAACTTCCACTGGATGAACTCACCTAACCTCAGTCTCATGTAGTAATAACTGGGATATGTTCCTTTGGCACGGTCAATGCCGATACGTGCCTTCAAGTCCTCACAGATACGGTCGGTCATCCGCAGCAGTGTCATTTGTGTTTCCATGCTGCCTTGGAACAAGTCTTTTACAGTCGTAGCATCAAAGTCCTGCCCCCGTTCCACCAGTGTGTTGAATGCGTTATTGACGGCAAGCAGCAGCTTGTCCAGCTTTGCATTGGTTTCCACCGCCTCCCGGCTCTTGCCGTCCAGTCGGCTCTCCCGTGCGTTCCACAACTCCGGCTTGCAGGACAGCTTGCATCCGAACTGCGCCATCGTGCGGTTCACCGTAATCCTTCCCATTATCGGGGCTTTGCCCGACTTGTCTGTTCTGCTCTTTTTCAGGTAGAGCAAAACCTTGAATTTTTCAATTTTCATCGCTTACATCTTTTTGTTTGCAAATTTACTTTCCATGTAAGCGTTCATTGATTTGCAGAACACTGCGTATCAGTGCAAAAGAAACGGCTGTATAACAATTTCATTTTCCGTGCGTTACCTATACTTGCTTCGGTAACAGTCGGCTAACGACTTGGTAACTGAAATGGCTCAATATTCCGCACTCCTTTGCGTTTCCTGCATTTGGCAAAATTGTGAAAAGTCACTCATTTCAAACGGGTTGCGTTTTGTCGTTACTTGTTTGCTGACGGTTGCTTTGTGGGTTCTGTTCCATGTAGCCAGGCACACGTTTGCCGTGACTGTCTGTCTGGAAAACGGGCTTCCGATAGAAACGCTTTCCAAAATGCTCGGACATACCAATCTGAAGGTCACACAAGCCTATGCCAGAATCACGTACAGGAAAGTCACGGAGGACATGAAGGTATTAAAGAACAAGCTGAAGGACTGGAAGTCGGAATCCGGTCCGATGAAATCTGATGACATTTAATGAAATCTGATGACAACAAGCTCCGGCGGTTTGCAGCGGCATGAGAATGCGGATATCTTTGTTTCAAACCAAAAAGAACATTTTATGGGAACAATCATTACCAAATCAGACAAGGAAGTGCTTCATTTCTTCGATGAAATGAAAAGGATATCGGACCTCATAGACCATTTGCAGGCGGACAATCGGCACTTATTGGACGGGGAAAACTACCTGACAGATACGGAACTGGCCGGAAAACTCAAGCTGAGCAAGCGTACGCTGCTGGACTACAGACGCTACGGCATATTGCCTTATTACCAGATAGGAGGAAAAATCCTATACCGGGAAAGCGATATCGTACGACTGCTGGAAAAGAACCGGAAAGAAGCGTTCTGACATCCAGTTCTATTTATGGGAAAGAGGGTGCACTTCAAAATGTACATTTTGAAGTGCACCCTCATGTTGTTATAATATGTACTCAAGATGTACTTCAGTTAATTCTTACTTTATATAGTCTAGTTGTAATTTTGCGATTGGATATTGCTCCCCAAAGTGTGTCTGCTAAGTAGTAAAAAACACACTTGCATAACGACTCCCAGACACCTTTATATTGCTAACGCACCACTCCTCAACAAAGCCCATTTTTTCGTCCGGCATCATCACAAAATCAACGATTTTGATACAAGATAAAAAATTAAATTTGTACATCACTCCTTGGGTAAATTTACCTCGGACACACTTTATGAAACACTTCCCTGTAGCTTCAAGAAGATGGTGTAATAGTACCTGAATAACCGGAGGGGATAGATAATGTTAAAATATAAGCTACCTACAAATATCAATAAATCATGAACAATAGCACAGAACCAAAATCTGAAATAGAGGCCCAATCTGAAACAGTTCATGCTTCACAATAGGGTACACAACCTGAATCTATTGCACAATCCATAAATTATGAATTGTTTAGCATGCTATATAACAGGTTTCTCGTAGAATGGAGAATGCGACTTCGCTTATATAATATGGGGATTGCGACCACCCTAATGGCCATTTTCATTTTCTCCATAAGTCTCTGTATTCTTGGTATGATGCCTAGCCCTCTTGTCTTCAATCATATATTTTCCCTACTGCAATACAAATTCCTTGCAAAAATTATCGGCCATACAAAAAAATTCTGTAATTTTAAATTTTGAGAACATAACAGTAATCGTTTAAATGTTATAATTGAGTACTATAGATTTAACACTTTTTGTTGTTATATTTCTAATTTTCAATGAAATATTTATTCGTTTATATTGAACTTACGTTAAATATAGAAATTATCAAATAAAGAGTTATGTGTGATTAACTAAAAAAGTCCACGCTGAAAGGATGTCTCAATTTAAAGAAAAAAATGATAAATATCTAGATAATTTTAAAATCAAAAGGTTTCTATGATTTCTCCTGAAACAATAAAAAAACTGCACGAACTGAATTGTGAGGATGTGGCTAGAAGACTAGGATTGGAAGTCAATATGCATCAGGCTCATTGCTTTATGCATCAGGACAAAAGGCCCAGCCTTGCCTTTAAGAACAATTTATGGAAATGTTTTGCTTGCGATAAAGGTGGGGATGCTATCTCTCTGGTGGAAGAAAAATGTAATCTTTCGTTTGTAGAAGCGTGTACGTGGCTTTGCGAACAATACCATATTTACATGCCTTCAACTAACCTGAAAAACACAAAAAAGAGACCTAAACTCAGACACAGAAGAACTCTTGTTATCGACAGGGAAGAAAGTAGGCCTGATTTTGATGGTGACGTGGCTTCGGCCATCATAAACCTAGCTGATTTGGAAGCCAAAGGAAAGGAGTTTCTTTTTACGGAAAGGAAACTGTCGGCCCAAGTGGTGGAAAAGATGAAAATCAAATCGGTAGAAGATTCGACAGAAATGAAAGAGATTCTAATGAATACCTTTGGTGAAGAGCGTTTAATTAAATGTAAAATGTTAAAAAGAGACAACAACAAGATACAATTAACCATCAATATTCCTTCGTTACTGATACCGTATTTTGACAGAACAGGCAAACTGGTGGCTTTACAATCTCGCTACTTGGGCACAAACGAAAATATACCTCGGTTCAAAATGCTGTGCAATTCACGTAAACAGCTTTACAATATGGTTTTACTAGCTAAGTTGCAAGAAGGAAGCAAATTATATATAATGGAGGGAATTACTGACTGTCTGGCTATGCTATCGGCAGGATATCCTGCTGTTGCCATTCAAAGTGCAACGACTATCCCGGAAACGGAACTAGATAAATTATCTGGATTTGATTTGGTGATGGTCCATGATAATGATAAAGCTGGAATAAGTGCTTTCTATCACTTACACCGTAGCCTGCTTAGATACGGATGCCGTCTGAAATGCGCAACGATTCCTGCGCTGTTCAAGGATTATTCTGCATATTATCTATACTTAAAAAAATAAAAGGCGATGGAAAAAGATAAATTGGAAAGAAACGTCATTCAGCCTTCACTCAAAGAGTTTTCCAGAGAGATGCTGAGCCGGCTCATTGAAATCAGCTTTATCGAGCTAGAACAGGCTCCAGCTGAGGATGAGCCCCAAGCCAATGGAAATCCACAAGACGAAAAGGGATATACCAAATATGAATCCCGGTATCTAGCTCAGAAAGAATTGTTTTCACTGATGCTTTTTGATCCAATGCTGGAAGAACAGATTTCGATGAGGAAAAATGCGAACTTCGACTACATGACAGGACTGCACTTTTTCATTACGGCCAATAAGAATTTCCATTATAACTTTGGATTTTTTGAGCAACAGATAGATTTTTTTGACCAGATTCTGAATGGTTGGTGTAGCTTTCTGGATCAGGTAGTGAGAGACGTAACCGCTCTACAGGGCTTTATAACGGAACAATGTGTAGAACTAGAATTTGATGGTATTTTACGCTTATTCTTATGTAAAGATACCATCATCAGTGCCTCTCTCAATCTAGACAGTTTCAATACCATATTTAAAAAACGGACAGGAAACTACCACTATCATTTTGGTTTGTACTTATGTGAAGGAAAGAAACAAAAAACTCAGCTTATGGTATCTGGTCAAGGTGACGGGAAAGGCAAAGATAGTGGTTTATACAAAGCTGTTAATTGGTTTAACGACCTCGTTGAATCATTAAAAAAGAAATATAATGCAACCTTAAAACAGAATTAACATGAGTCTATTTGATACTATCACGCACCGACGGAACATTTACAAGGCTATTTATGCACTGGATTCCTACATCTGTGAGCAAAATCTTCTATCGGTAGAGGATCTGAAGTGCTATTATCTGCTGAAGGATAAATTTGACTTTGACGGAACAATCAAGAACGTTATAGAGAAATGCCAGGAGAAATTAAAGAAGATACTGAACGAAGAAGATGATGATTTTTTTACCGTTTCAGTATACTATAAGATAAAGAAACTAAAAGAAGAAAACGGAAAACAGGTAGTTACTTACAGACCGCTACATACTGCAAGTCTGATTGACCAAATCTGTATGGCCGCTTTACTGATTCCACTGATGTTTGATGACAGTAAAGGCGTGCGGAACAAATCGGAGCTTTCAAGGATGATTCCACATAATTTTTTTGGTAATATGCCGAGTGAAAGTGTAGATAGTCTTTTTATGAACTGGACAGAAAAGTATCGACAATATTCTAAAATTATCCAAGACAAGAGCCGGGAATATTTAAAGACACGAGAATATGATACGGTAATCAACCTTGATTTAGCAGATTTCTTTCCTTCCATAGACCCGGCCAGGATGTATCATTTCATCCTGAATCTATTAATTCCTAAATATCCCGATAAGAACGATTTGGGAACCTTGAAGATAGCCATTGCAAAACTGCTCTATTTCAAGATTCAGGAAGATTCTCTGAGAGGGTGGATGGATGTTTATTATCCGAATACGGACACGACGTCTTTTAAGGAGGTTTTCATGAACAGGGGAATTGCTCAGGGATTGCCTCAATCTTATTTCTTCGGGAATCTATGTATGATTGACATTGCGGACAAAATGGCATCAACCGAAGAGTTGAAACAATCAGATGCCTATTTTTATGTGGATGACTCGGTTATTTTTGCTAAAGGGATTAACCAAGGAAATTTTAAAGCACTGATAACTAGACTAAACAATACTATCAAGGAATCACCGGCCAAGTGTGACGAACAGCCGGAGTTGAATCAAGTTTACCTGGATTTTCAGAAAAAAATTAACTACCAAATAAAATTTCATGAAGACGAGAAAAGTACAATCTGTACCATTGAAGAGGCGTTTAACGGAATGGAAGGGCTCTTCCTGGTGCAACGACCTGTCTCAATGGGAGGTTGGATACATGGAAATATTGATGAAGTGGACGAACATGTATCCCTGAAGAAACTCAATGCACTCCAAACGGTAGTAGAAAACCAACTTTTAGAGGTAAAAAAGAAACAAGAAGAGGACCCTAATAAAAAGCAATGGGGCGAAACCCGAATAAAATGGCTATCCAGATATTTGAAATATTTCATTTATCGGCAACGGAAATTGAAACTTATCATCAATGGTCAGTTTGATGAGTCCATGAAAGCAGAGTTTTATGATCATTTCCATATCACGACATTGGGTATGGAGGCAAATGAAAATCAAGACAAAGCCGTCAAAGAAATATTTAAGAGGAGTTCTATAAATTAAAATATTGTAGTACAGTTGTTTATATGGTTCCAAGA
>OGGH01000654.1_pt1 | contig 30597 bp, 45 predicted proteins | sample 1571161 | NCBI WGS metagenome assembly OGGH01 (sample SAMEA2582053, study PRJEB24529) | metagenome | biome: Human gut stool | place: China | collected 2011 | reverse complement strand
AAGTCGGTATTTCTTACCAGAGCGGAAGCCGAAGCCAAGCTGAAAGAAATGGAGGAAAAGGATGGAAGATAGATATTTGTTCCGCGGAAAGTGCATTGATGACGGAGAATGGATGTCTGGTAGTTATTATGAACTTGCAGGAAGACCGCTTATTTTTAAACCGGTTTTCGCAAGTAAAAAAGCTGTTTACGAGATAGACCCATCAACTATTTGCCAGTGCACAGGACTTAATGATAAAAGCGGCAGACGGATTTTTGAGAATGATATTCTTTCAGGGCATATCGACGTTGAGTTTCCAGAAGATGAGACGAGAAAGCGTGTCGTGTGGCATGAAAACGGATGGTGTACGAATGAGCCGGGCTGTGATTATTACGATGAACTGGATGATTTTGATTCAGAGAATTTTGAAGTGATCGGCAACATGATTGATAACCCGGAACTGTTGGAGGTGTAGCCATGATGGAGAGTGAAGCAATTAACGTTTTAAATATGATTGAAGCACATGGGGATTTGGCGATAAAAGCTAAGCAGACGGCAATCAATGCGCTTGAAGAAGTACAGCAGTACCGTGCGATTGGTACACTGGAAGAATTAAAAGAAGCTATGAAGTATGTTTGGCTTGTTAAAAAGCATGGAACGATTGGAAAAGCCTTGGAAGAATGCGCAGAGTATGAATCAATCGGCACACCGGAAGAATGCCGGGCGGCGATGGAAAAACAGACAGACGAAAAGCCTACTGCTGTACTTGGAATTTTTGGCGGAACAGATTACGAATGCAAGAATTGCGGAAGCGATGTATGTTATGGAGACGAATACTGCCGGTGGTGTGGTCAAAAATTAGATTGGGAGGATGAAGAATGAGTGAAGCCTTAAGCCATGCCCGTTCTGCGGTGGAAAAGCAATGTTCTTAACCATTACAAATAAGTCATCACATTCGGCTGTTGGTGTAATGTTCAAAATCAAATGTATGGAATGCGGAATAGAACTTCCAAAAAGCTATGAATGTGAGATGTACATGGATCAGGACGGAGGCATCAGAACAGGGAAAGACGAGCGAACGAAAGCAACTACAGATTGGAACAGGAGGGCGAGTGATGAGACTGATTGATGCAGACAAGTTAATAGACCATCTTGAAAAAGTTAAAAATGAAAGTGCCAGTTTGGTCGATATGGCACACATCATTGGATTTCAAAGCGTTATTGACGCACAGACGACTGCCTATGATGTGGATGCGGTTGTGAAGCAGTTGGAAGAAGTTAAAAAGAAAAACACAGAAATAGCATTAGACGATCTACAAAGAGAAAGATGTTTTTGGTACAAGCAGGCTGTGGAGAAAGCAATCGAGATTGTGAAAGGCGGTGGAGTAAATGGCTAAAGCAATTTTGATTATGGATATGCCGGAATCGTGCAGTAAATGTAAATTTCTGTATGAATTTCAAGGGATAAAAAAATGCCAGCTTATGAATGTGTTAAACAATGGTGCTTCGAAATTATCACAAAGCACATTCACACAGAAACGGCATGATCTGTGTCCGCTCCGGGAATTGCCGGAGAAAAGAGAAATTAATCATAACAAAAATCACTACATAAGTAACTTTTGGACAGAGGCAAAGGGCGTAGGTTGGAATGCCTGCTTAGATGAAATTTTGAAGTAAATCGAAAGGAGTAAGAGGTTTGCTGGCCAGCGTGAAAGAGCTCTTTACTCCAAATAAAAATGGAATCAGTAAAAGAAAGAATGGAGCGGATTGGAGCATATGAGAAAATAGCATCTTTTATGCAGAAAGAAAAGCAACCATATGAGTTTAAAAGAAAATACGCACAGATTAGAGCAGAGGAATTTGCAAATGAATGCGATGGGCGATTGCTCAATTATCACGTTTCGGTCGGTGGACTTGACAGTATAATCTTATACCTGTTTTTACATGAGGTATGCGGAATTGACGCACCAGGAGTCAGTGCATCTACACTGGAAGACAAGAGTATACAGAGAGTACATAAGGCTCTTGGAATAATAAATGTACCGCCACTGAAAAGAGATGATGGCACATATTGGACAAAACCAAAGGTTATACAGGAATTTGGATTTCCGGTCATTTCAAAGGAAGTGGCTGCCAAGATAGAATTGTTACAAAATCCGTCAGAGAAAAATAAAACTGTCCGCCATGCGATTATTACTGGGGAGACTGGAGAATATGGCGGATGGCAGAAAAACTCTAAAATGCAGCTAAAACAGAGATGGTTAAAGCTGTTCGGTGGATATGAAAACGAAAATGAAGGGTGTGATTATCAGAAGCCAGATTTTCTCGTATCGTCCAAGTGTTGTTATTACCTTAAAGAGAAAAACTGTGATGACTGGGGAAAAGAGCATAACAGTGTGCCGTATCTGGGACTGATGGCATCCGAAGGTGGCAGACGTGCCAAGAGCCTGCGGATGAATGGTTGCAATTATTTTGGAGCATCCACGATCAGATCAGCACCATTTGCAATCTTCCATAGGCAGGACATTTTAAAACTTGCATTGGAAATGGACGAATTGTGGAAAGCCGGACTGAAAGAACAATATCACGAAAAGCTTTTGAAAGAAGGAAGATTATCTCAAAGTTTTGAAATGCCTGAAAGCATCATTCCAGAGATTTATGGAACTATTGAGAAAAAGCCAGACGGTACATTGTACACGACAAAGGCACAGCGTACTGGTTGCAGTATGTGTGGGTTTGGAATCCACATGGAGAAGCGTCCCCATCGATTTGATCTGTTGTATGAAAGTAATCCGAAAGAGTGGGACTATCTGATGTTCCATCTCTGTAAGGATAAGGACGGGAATGATTATGGATGGGCGAAAGTCCTGGACTATATCGGCGTGGGATGGGATCCTACGACGATCGGGGACAACTGCAAAGGGCAGATGAGCTTGCCGTTAGATCAGATGATATAAAAAAGGTGCATGCTTTAACATGCACCAGTGCATTCCGCTATTCGGTGGAATTTCACCAACTCATCAGCAAGTTATACTTGTTAGCGGAAGTAGCAGCGTAAATCCCAATGAAAGATAAACAGTTGCAAGCAAATGAATTAAAAATTGCTGTTACAGTCTCAAGTTTTCTCATGGGTACCACCTCTTTACAAAAGGAAAAGTAAATTACAGTTACGCTGCTTAGTATTGCACTAAATACTAGGCATAATCTCATCAGGATTGATGCGCCACTTCCAATCGACACAATAAGTGTTTCGATATGAAAATTATATCAAAAAAAGAAATAAAGTCAAGAAAGGAGCCGAACCAGCGCACATAAAGGGTACCCGGTTCCCAAAAAGAGAATGAAAAATTTGGGTAATTATGAATGTGATGGGCAGATAAATTTAATGGATTTACTTATACCGGAGAATTCTGAAAATGAGCCGCCAGTAATGCTCACAGAGGGACAGAGAGTGTATAAAGTCATCCGTGGAGATGTAAAAGAATGTATTGTTGGAAAAAGAACATGGTCTTGCGGACATAACAACCGGGGATATGATCTTGATAGAGACGTGACATGGAATACGCAGATTGGTAGAGTAGTTTTTACTGAAAGAGAACCTGCAGAAAGTGCGGCAGCGCGATATCTTGCAGAGAACGACCATATACTTGGAAAAGATATTCATGCAACAGAGGTGGTAGCATATAAATATATTTGCCATGATCGAGAAATTATAAATTTCTATGCGGCACTTGTAAACGGAGAAATTTACTATCACTACGGCAGTATGTATAAACATATAGGAAAAGCGAAAGAAATCAAGAAGTTTGAAGAGGACAGAAGAAATCATATAGATTCTGGTGGATATAAAGAACTAAATAATTATCAACCCGTGTTTGCAAATATGTATAAATGCAAACATGACTCATGGTTGTACGCTGAAGCACAATATGAAAGTTTTAATTTTGGATGATCGGACAGCTCCGGTTTGCCTAAGCAGTTTTAAATTTCAGTATTAAGTAAAAGGAGAAAAAACATGGAAAAATTCTATATTGTTACAAATGAAGATTTTTTAAATGAAATTAAAGATTACAACATTCATGATGAAGAAAGGCGAAAATTGATAAATGAATTTTTTGACGAAAAAGGAATTGCAGGACACGCATATCATATCGGCGGAAATGGATTTTGCAATAGACCATTCGAAGATTTCGAAAAACACAGTATTCGTCTTTACGTTGAGGATTGTGAAGAAAATAATGCAAAGTTCGGTAAGGAATTATTAAAACCTGTCAATATATTCTGTGATTCCGATGTGATGATGCGTAGTTTCAGAGCAAATAGTAAGACATTAAAAGAGTTTCAAGAATTATGCATTGAGAGAAAAATCATAATTAATAATCATCCAGTTAGAGAAGAAGATTATTTTAAGGAATTGCGTTACGGCGGTTATTCAGTTACCAGATTTGAACATGACGGAAAATGCTATCTGAATGTTAAAACTAACAAGAATGGAATAACGCCAGAGAGTGATGGGTTTGCAGAAATTAAGGGAAGCGAGTATTACAAAGCACTTGAAGAATTTGAAAGTGGGAACTAAAAAGGTCAGTTAAATTAGAATTAAAAGAGGAGTAAAAAAATGGATAGAACGAATGCATTAAATTTATGTGAGGAATATTTACACCAAGTATGGTGTATAGAAAGTATGAAAGATGGTGGCGCAGTTGCCTTGTATGGCTTAGAACAGCACAGAATTACACTACATAATTATTTATGTGATGTATTAGAAATAGACCATGTAAAGAGTAAGGACATATTGTCATATCTTGATGAAAAGATAGGATTTGATTTTTCCAAAATTCCTAGTGAGAGTGATTTGAGAAATTACGCAGACAAGTTGTTAAGTCTGCTCATGGAAGAAAAGAAAAAAGGTAATATTTAATGTTATAAACTGAACATATTTAGAATTTAGCGGAGGTAAAAATGAAAATTCCAAAGAAAATTCAGAATATCATCGACAGACGAGAAAGGTTAGCAATGGAGTTGCTGGATGTGTGTGGGAAATTGGATTCATGGCTTGAAAAAAATGGTGCAGACTTAACTGACTCTGATATTGCAGACAGCACTATTAGCGGTTGCATGATTTATTGTGAGCCTGAAAATGCAAAAACTGCTGTGGAAGAATATATTAGGAATTGCATGTAAAGTTAGAATTTTAATGAGGTAAACAATGGCAAGATTAAAAAATGAATTGCGAAATTGCAAGTTTTGCAGTCATAAAAAAACCGATATTGAAAATCTATGCTATTACTGTTCAAACAAGCAAAGCGAACATTATCTTGAAAAGATAAGAGATGATACACTTATGCGTCATTGCAAGGGCGGTAATTGCAGGCGAATGTACAGATAAACTGAACGTTTAGGAGGAAAAGTAGATGGATAAAAAAGAGTATGAAGAAATTGAACGGAAAGCGAATGAACTGGAACATAATGCAAGCATTAAGTGTAATACTGAAGTTCAAAAAGTACAGAATTTTTACAATGGATATCAGCAAGGAATAGAGGATATATTGAAGATTTTAAGAAGAAACTGAACATATTTAGAATTTAGCGGAGGTAAGACATGGAACAGAAATGGATAACCGACAGATTGCCAGAATGTGAGGTGGAAGTCCTTATTTGTTATAAGTACAAGAACCGAAAAGAATCGCATATTACAACGGCAATATATGAAGACGGAACAATGTTGGAGAATGACAGCATATGGGATTGGGAAGATATTGATGGAGAATACGATGAGAATGAGGATTGTTACATTATACCTCAAGGTTGGTGGGAGTACAGACATTTCAATCCAGACGATGTATATAACAACCTTGTGGATGCCGAAGTCCTTGGATGGATGCCATTGCCGGAGAAAATTTAGAATTTAAGAGTCAGCCGTTTGACTGTTCAAGATGACTTTAAACTTCCGAGACAGTACCACGATAATTAGCTTTCTATCGAAAAATGAAAGACGGTTTTGCTGTTTTTGCGATAAGAAAGCAGCATTTAAACTGAACATAACGGAGGTAAAAAATATGAAAATTGATGATTTAAATTTATCAGTCAGAACATATAACACATTATTAAGAGCAGGCATCACATCTGTTGAGAAAATCAGAGAAATGACAGATGAAGATTTGAAAAGTGTAAAAATCTGTCTGAAAAATGCCGGTAAAAATGGTATACAGACATTAGCATTGTAGTACATTGATAATTGAATATTGGCGGCTGTAGTGATATAATTTTAAAGAGGTCATAGTTATGCAAATAAATGATGAACAAAAAAGAATAATTATTGAGAAAGCACAAGCGTTATACAGAGAAGGATTTGATGTAAGATGTAAAAAAGATCCTTTTGCACAAGAAGTTGACATTGCTACATTTAAAGAAGCTTGTCATGATATGTCTTGTTTAGTCCATTATTTGGCACAAGAAATGTATAACGTTCCGAATGAAGAAAATGAAATATTTCATTGCGAATTTAGATATCAAGATGCTGTATGGTCACATTACTTTAATAAAATTTGTGGAAGAATTGTGGATTCGACGATAATGCAATTTGAAAATATGTCTCCATATGATGACCATGATGACTGTTATACAAAGTTAGAAAAAGTAGAATATAGTAATGCTCCAATAGAGTTTGAAATACAACTATTTGAGTCACAACAATATTTAAGGAATTCACTTGATAGAAAAAAAAGAATAACATATAAAACTAGTTTATTTGAAAAGTTTGTACATTTTTTTGTTATAAACCATACCAACCGTTAATATTAGATGGTTGGTATTTTTTTCTGTTCATTACAAATTGGATATGCTATAATTACTGCATAAGTTAGCGCCGTAGAGCCGAATATATGAGACTTAATGTCTTGTATGTCCGGCTCTTTTTTATTTTTGAAAACAATATATAAACCAAAATGTTGCATTAGATTATAATAAAAGCTTATAAAACGAGTGGAACATATGTTATAATGTTGCATAATACATAAACAGCTTGCACGAAAGGGGGAATGTGCATGATGAGTGAAAAAGAAACGTATGAGATCTGTAATGAGGTTGACAGCTTCATAGCCAGAGAATTAACAGAATCCATAATACATAAAGTGTCCTATGATATGCTTGAGGCTCATTATGGTATTCTCCCGATCAGCAGGCGGAGTTTTTACCGGAGACGCAGCATGGCACAGAGGTTAATGCGTCAGAGGATGTGTCATCTGGTAGAAGAAAAGAACGGACAGTATATGATTGTATGGGGAATGGAGTAGAAATTTTTGAAAAAATGTTCATGCAGTGATATAATCTTTGTATGAGGGGGAATGCGAAAATGAAAAGATCAGATAGTAAACCAACTTATAAGGTTCGATTGCGCGGTGGTTTTTCAGACAGAAACAATATAAGTATTGAAAATAGAAATATGCAATATGAATCATTGGATGATAGAACGAGGGCAATGCTGATTAACATGACAAGCATTATTTTGGACGATGTTGATTTCCAGAGAACACAGACATTTTACAAGTCAATAATAATTCAGGTATTTGCGTTTGAATTTGATTGTTCACAAATCTGTGATGAGGAAAATGTTAAGGAAATAATATATCAAACTATTCGTGAAAATACATATGATGAGGTTTTTTCACTTATTGAATTTATAGTTCAGAAAATGAAACAAATGAATCCCTGGAAGAAAGATGAATATGCTGAGGACTATAACACTATATTTAAAAATGAGTACGTTGGATATCGTTTTGTAAATGAAATTATTGTTCCAATCACAGATGAGAATGAAATTGAAGCAATAAATAAGGCTGCAGATAGTCCATATAGTATTGTTAATACACACATATCTAAAGCGGTTGGTTTTTTGTCTAATAGAGAAAAGCCGGATTATGAAAACTCAATTAAAGAAAGCATAAGTGCTGTTGAAGCTATTTGTAAAATACTTACGGGAGTAAATGGGAAAGAAGCTACACTAGGTAATATGCTAAAGAAAATTGAAGATAGCGGAGTGGTAATTCACAAAGCTTTAAAATCTGCATTCAATATTCTTTACGGATATACGAGCGATGCGAATGGTATCCGCCATGCAGGAGATATAGGTGGTCCATCATCAACATTCGATGAGGCAAAGTTTATGTTAGTATCGTGCAGTGCATTTATAAATTATTTGATAGGAGTATCTGCAAAATAAAAAAATATGATTCCATTAATACCAACCACCAATTACGATGGTTGGTATTTTTTGCCTTAAAGTTGGCACAAACAATATGTAAGTACGTGATAAAATTTTGTTAAAAGAAATACCAGGGGGAAATAAAGTGAACAATAACGATTTGAAAAAGGCGTACTTACAATCATATATTCCATCCATAAATGCAGCCAAACGTATAGAGGAAGAAATAGAACAATTGCGACTGGATAAAATGATGCCGTCTGTTATTATGGATGATATGCCGCATGCACATAATAAAACAGATCTGTCTGATTATATGGCAAAGTTGGACGAACTGATAAATAAGCTAATAGCTGCCAGATACAAACGTATTGATCTATATGCAGAAATATTTGCAGATATTGAAAAGATGGAAAATGAGACAGAAAGAGAGGTATTAACATATCGGTATCTTCGTCGGTACAGCTGGGAAAAGATTTGTGTGCATATGGGGTATCAGTGGGCACAAATTCACCGGATTCATGCTAATGCATTAAAAAACTTCAATCCAACAGGAGTATACTATCAACTGATGATAGAAAATGAGGAATCTGATAAAGATGATACACAATGATACATATATTCGTGATAATATATAAAATGAAAAGAGCGCAAGTAGAGAAGAATCTGCTTACGCTTTTTTTATGGGCGTCGGATGGCGCCCTATTCCCCCTAAGTTATTTGAGGGATACTGATAAAAGAAATGGTGGTGATGGTCCTTGCCAAAGGCAAAAGATGCGAGAGCGGACAAAGCCTTTGAAATGTATAAGCAAGGGCTTAAGCTAATAGATATTGCAAATCAGCTAGGAGTAGCAGAGGGAACGGTACGAAGTTGGAAAAACCGGTACAAATGGAATGGCGAAACGAATGCAACGTTGCAAAAAAATAAACGCAACGTTGCGAAAGAAAATAAACAAACAAAGAAAGTAAAAAAAGAGTCTGTTGCAGATGAAGTAGAAGCGGTGATACAAAACGCTGATTTGACTGATAAGCAACAGCTTTTTTGCATTTATTATATTCGTTGCTTTAATGCCACCAAGGCATATCAGAAAGCGTATGAGTGTGATTACACAACCGCAGTGGTGGCGGGACCGAGATTGTTAGGAAATGTTCGGATAAAAGAGGAGATTTTCCGGCTAAAACAGGAACGACTTAACAGAGAGTTTTTGAGTGAAACAGATATCTTCCAGAAGTACATGGATATTGCATTTGCGGATGTAACTGATTTTGTGGACTTCGGAAATGAAGAGATTGAAGTGATTCTGGATACAGGGGAACATAAAACTATCACAGTAAGCCATGTCAATATCAAGAATGATGCGGATGTGGACGGAACAATCATTTCCGAAGTGTCCAAGGGCAAGGACGGCGTAAAGGTAAAACTTGCTGACCGGATGAAAGCTTTGCAGTGGCTTTCGGATCACATGGATCTTGCCACTGAGAAGCAGAAAGCAGAGATTGCATTACTGAAAGCCAAAGTTCAGACAGATGACGGCGATGAGGTTGCAGATGATGGATTCCTTGAAGCTTTGAATGGTACTGCCGCGGAGGACTGGGGCGATGAAGAGAATCAGTAAGATTAAGCGGGTTTTCAAGTTCAAGCCATTTTCCAAGAAGCAGCGCAAGGTATTGAACTGGTGGTGTGAAGATTCTCCGGTTAAAGATAAGGATGGTATTATCGCAGATGGTGCTATTCGATCTGGCAAGACGGTGAGTATGTCGCTATCGTTTGTTATGTGGGCGATGAGCACATTTGACGGCGAAAATTTTGGTATGTGCGGCAAGACAATCGGTTCCTTCCGCAGAAATGTATTATTTTGGCTTAAGCTGATGCTGCGAAGTCGAGGTTATACGGTGGCAGATCACAGGGCTGACAATTTGGTAATCATCACAAAAGGAGATGTGACCAATTATTTCTATATATTTGGCGGCAAAGACGAACGATCACAGGATCTCATTCAGGGTATTACCTTAGCTGGGGTCTTTTTTGATGAAGTGGCGCTCATGCCGGAATCATTCGTGAACCAGGCAACCGGACGATGTTCTGTTGATGGTTCGAAGTATTGGTTCAACTGCAACCCGGATGGACCGTATCATTGGTTCAAGACCGGATGGATTGATAAGAGAGAAGAAAAGCATCTGTTGTATCTGCATTTCACGATGGATGATAACTTGAGTCTGTCGGAGAAAATCAAGGAACGATACCGTGGCATGTACACAGGTGTGTTCTACCGCCGGTACATCCTTGGACTATGGGCGATGGCAGAGGGCATTATTTACGATATGTTCGACACTGCCAAGCATGTGATTTCCAGCACGGCTGATCTGGTCAATGCAAATTATTATGTGTCCTGTGACTATGGTACACAGAATGCAACAGTATTCCTGTTGTGGTGCAAAGAACGTTCTGGGCGGTTGGTATGCTGCCGTGAGTATTATTATTCCGGTCGCGATGAAGAAAGGCAGAAAACAGATACCGAGTATGCGGATGATTTGGAGAGGTGGCTCGATGGAATAAAGCCAGTCAAGATTGTGATTGATCCATCTGCAGCATCGTTCATAGCAGAATTGAAAAAACGAGGTTATGCAATCAAGAAAGCAAAAAATGACGTACTGGACGGTATCCGATTTGTGGCATCGTTGCTGAATCAGGGGAAAATCGCCATCAGTGACCAGTGTCCGAATACGATCAAAGAGTTTGGGTCGTATATCTGGGATCAGAAAGCATCTGAGCGTGGCGAGGATAAACCGGTAAAGCAGCACGATCATGCGATGGATGCTCTTCGGTATTTCTGTTATACGATTATTCGCAAGCCGGGCGGTATCAGCATTTTGAAATAGAGGTGATAGACATGGAACTTGAGATTATGAAAAAACTCATAAGAAAATATGAACCGGGACATACAAAGTTTTCCTTTAATGCTATGCAGGCAGAGCGGTATTACCGGAATGAAACGGATATTTTAATTAATAAAATTAGTGATGAGAGAAAAGAGGATGCAGATAATCCGTTGCGTAATGCGGATAACCGGATTCCGAGGAACTTCCACGGACTTATTGTCAATCAAAAGGCTGCATATATGTTTACAGCACCGCCACTTTTTGATATTGGGAATGAGCATGGAAATGAAGTCGTGACAGAAGTACTCGGTGATGAATACCGGAAAAACTGCATGGAGCTGTGCGTAAATGCTTCCAATGCATCGGTGGGATGGATTCATTACTGGGAGGATGAAGATGAGACATTCCAGTGGGCGGTAGTCGACAGCAAGCAGATTATTCCGATTGAATCACACGATTTGAAAAAGAAACTGCTCGGTGTTCTTCGTGTGTATGATGAAATCGACGAGGAAACAGGAGATACCTATACAATTTATGAATACTGGGATAAGGAAAGCTGTTGGACGTTCCGGCGGAAGTGTGGCGACACTTTAGAAGATGGGCTGTTCTACTACAACACTTTCATGGTGCCGGATACCGGCGATTTTGTCGCAGAATATCGGCATGAATTCGGAGAGGTGCCTTTTATTCCATTCCCGAACAACAACACGAATACAAACGATCTGAAAAATATAAAACCGCTGATAGACGTTTACGACAAGGTCTACAGCGGTTTTATTAATGATTTGGATGATATACAGGAATTGATATTTGTACTGTCTGGGTATGGCGGAACTGATCTCGACACGTTTTTATCAGACTTGAAAAAATACAAAACTATCAAGGTTGATGGAGATGATGGAAGTAATCCGGGAGTGAGCACGCTCAACATTGAAATACCGATTGAAGCACGTAACAGCGTGTTGGAAGCCACCAGAAAGGCTATTTTTGAACAAGGGCAGGGATTTGATCCACAGCCGGAGAATTTTGGGAATCAGAGTGGAGAAGCTCTTAAATTCATGTATTCATTGCTGGAGATGAAAGCTGGGTTGACGGAAACGGAGTTTCAGCTTGGGTTTGCACGTCTGGTAAGAGCGATATGCCGACATGAAGGGATTGATTGTAAGAAAATCATTCAGACATGGTCCCGCACCTGTGTAAAGAATGACACGGAGCAGGCGCAGATTTGCAAGGATTCGGTTGGAATTGTCAGTAAAAAGACGATTCTCAAAAATCATCCGCTTGTTGAGGATGCGGACGCAGAATTAAAACAGTTGGAAAAAGAAGCGCAGGAAGCACAAGAGAAAGCAGATGCTTATATTGGAGCTTTTGATTCAAAAGGTGAGGAGAAAATAAATGAAGCAAACAGTGATGATTCTGGGGACAGAATATCAAATAGAAATACATAAATGGTCAGAAGATAAAGAATTAAGCCAAAATTCGTGGGCTGGTTACTGTTGTAGTGAAATTCCACTGATCGTTATAGCAGATTTAGATGATGAAGAGCATTTTTGGTTTCACAATGACGAAGAAAAAGATGCGTACTTTAAGAGCTGCTTGCGCCATGAAATTATTCATGCATTTTTGAATGAAAGTGGATTGAAAGATAATTTTGAACATACTCCGCACGCTGGGCATGAAGAAACGATGGTTGATTGGATAGCAATTCAGTTTCCGAAGATTGCAACAGTATATAAAGAGTTGGGAATTTTATGAAATGAGGTGATTGCATGGAAAAGCGGACAAGTGAATATTGGCAGGAACGTTTCCAGCAGTTGGAAGAAGCGCAGCATGACACATCCGTTCAGACCATGCAGAGTATCGAGCAGGAGTTCCGGCGTACGGAACAAGTATTAGACGGAAAAATTAATGCTTGGTATCAGAGATTTGCATCCAATAACAAAATTTCAATGATAGAGGCAAGGAGATTGCTCAACAGCGATGAGCTGGAAGAGTTTAAGTGGGATGTACAGGATTATATTAAATATGGAGAAGAAAACGGTATCAATCAGCAGTGGATGAAAGAGCTTGAGAATGCTTCGGCAAAGGTACATATCAGTAGATTGGAGGCACTTAAGTTACAGACACAGCAGGAACTTGAAAAATTGTACGGAAATTATCATGATTCCATAGATGAGCATATTACAAATCTTTATACATCTGGATATTATCACACAGCATTTGAAGTACAGCGAGGTATGGGTGTTGGCTGGCAGATGCAGAATTTTAATTCAGAGAAAGTCAGTGATATTATACATAAACCGTGGGCTGTTGATGGACGTAACTTTTCAGATCGTGTTTGGATGGACAAAACAAGACTAATTAACAGTATGCATGATTCTTTAACTCGAATGTGTATTACAGGGGAATCACCGGATAGAGCTATACAGGAAATATCCAAGAACATGAAAGTGAGCAGGTCACAGGCTGCGAGGATTGTTCAGACGGAATCGGCGGCTTTTTCTGCAAAGGCACAGGAATCATGTTTTTCTGATCTTGGTGTGGAAGAGTTCCAAGTGGTTGAGACCTTAGATAGCAATACGTGTGATACATGTGGAGAGATGGATGGAAAACATTTTCAAATGAAAGATTATAAGATTGGTGTTACCGTACCGCCATTTCATCCGAATTGCCGTGGCTGTACATGCCCTTATTTTGATGATGAATTTGACAGTGTGGGCGAACGTGCTGCCCGTGGCGAGGATGGAAAGACCTACTATGTGCCGGCAGATACGACGTTTGAGGAGTGGAAAAAATCGTTTGTTAATGGTGATGCGGACTTTGTGTCAAACAGTTTCCAACCACGATATGGAGCGGAAAAGGAGTGGAAACATGTAAAATTTAAGACCAAAACAGAAAACATACAAGAATATACTGACAAAAAACGGGAGCAGAATTTCTTTGGGATTCCAGTTGATAAAACTGCATCTTGGATAGGGAAAGATAATAAAATTGGTAAAGTAGAGGATTTACAGGAATATTTTGTAAATGGTGAAGCTTTCAAAGTTGATGGAAAGAGAGTGCTGTTGGATTATTCGGAACATGAAAAAGAAATTGCAAATATTATTGCAAAAGGAACTGGGAAAGATATAAAGATGGTTCCAAGGATAACGTTCCCTCAAAATATACAGACACCGGATTACCTGATAGATGGAATAAAATTTGATTTGAAAACTCCCCTTGGAAATGGAAAAAATACGTTGTATGGGATGGTAAAATCGAAAAAGAAACAAGCAAATAATTTTGTTATATGTGCTGACAAAACTGCACTAAGCATGGATGAGATAGAGCAACAGATGCAAGGAATTTATAGCTCAAGAAATACGGCATTTGTTGATATAATTATTTTGGTAAAGAATCAGGAGATTGTGAAAATCTATAAAAGAAATAAATAAGAGCCATTTTCGCTCCCGGCAACTCTGTATAACACAGAGGCAAAGGGGGGAACAAAATGACTCTTATTAAGATATCTTATGTATATATTACAACAATATCCGTAAAAAAGCAATAAAAACCAGTAATAACAGGGCAACCGGAAATCTATGAACCGAACAGCGCAGAGGTGACGCTAAGTAAGTTCCTCCGGCAGTCCTGTTTTTATATTGTCTTTTATCCGCAGACATTAAAGAACGGCATTACTCATCTGGAGAATAAACAGAGAATCCCAATACCCGGAGAGCGGGAATAAAAATCTATGGAGGATAAAAAAAATGGAATGGTTAAAGGCAATTTTAGAAAAAGCAGAGATTAAGGATGGAAAACTTGATGTGGATGCAGTCATGAATGCGGCGCAGAAAGAGTTCCCAAAACATGCAGTACCAAAAGATGATTTTAATAACAAAGTCAAAGAGTTGGAAACTGCAAATGACACGATCACAGAGCTTAAAAAATCCAATGGAGATAATGCAGATTTGCAGAAAAAAATTGGAGAATATGAAACTGAGATTAAAGGCCTTAAATATTCAGCAGAGAAAACAGCAAAGACATACGCCTTAAAAGAATCTCTTGCAAAGCAGGGAGTTCTGGATCCAGACTATCTGATTTATAAGGCAGGTGGGCTGGATAAGTTCAACTTCGATAAAGAAGGGAAGCCTGTTGGCGTAGAGGATGCTGTGAAACCATATAAAGAGGATGCGGCAATGGTACATTTGTTTAAACAGGAACAGCAGAAACCACCGTATAATCCGAAAAATGGTGGCGCAGGTGGTACAGCAAATCCATTTGCAAAGGAAACATTCAATCTGACTGAGCAGGGACGCATTTTAAAAGAAAATCCAGCACAGGCAAAAGAACTTGCCGCTGCGGCTGGAGTAACGATTTAAGAAAGAGAGGATAAATATTTATGGCAATTACAAAAATTTCAGACGTTATTGTACCGGAACTTTTTAACCCGTATGTAATCAACAGAACAATGGAGTTATCAGAGTTTTTCAAGAGTGGGATTGTGGTAAACAGTCCAGAATTTGATGTGTTGGCAAGCGAAGCGGCAAGAACACATAATATGCCGTTTTTTGAGGATTTACAGGGGGAATCCGAAGCGATTCTTGAAGATGTCAAGATGACTGCTAAGAAAATTGGTTCCAATGAGGATGTATCAACTACCATTTTCCGCCAGAATATGTGGGGAGCAACGAATCTTTCCGCTGCTTTGGCAGGTGCTGATCCAATGAAAGCGATTGGTGATCTGGTTGCGTCTTATTGGGCACGTGATATGCAGAAAGAGCTGATTGCGATTCTTACTGGAGTATTTGGTACAACTACAGCAGGATCGGAAGGAACACCGGCGGCAGAGACCAGAATGAAAGATCATATTCTTGATCTTACTGCAGGTAAGACAGAAGCAGCAAAGCAGATCAGTGCGTCAGCATTTATTGATGCATGTCAGTTGCTTGGTGATGCACAGTCACAGTTATCTGGCGTCGCAATGCATTCAGCAACAAAGTCTTATCTGAAGAAACTGAATCTCATTGAGACAGAGCGTGATTCTACGGATGTAGAGTTTGATACCTATCAGGGTAGACGTGTAACTGTAGATGACGGATGCCCAGTAGGTGCCGGAGGTGTGTACACTACATATCTTTTTGGAAATGGCGCAGTAGCATATGGTAATGGTTCTCCTGTTGGGTTTGTGGCTACCGAGACGGATCGTGATAAACAGACCGGTGCTGGTATTGATTATCTCATTAACCGTAAAGCATTTATTTTACATCCAAGAGGAATTGCATACACTGGAGCAAAACGTGATCATGTGGAAACACCACTCCGTACAGAACTTGCAATGGCAGAGAACTGGAAACCTGTATATGAGCAAAAACAGCTTAGAATTGTTGCTATTAAACACAAAATCGGGTAGGTGATGATCATGGAAGGAAGTAGCAAGCTGACAGCCGAAAGGCTGTTAGCACTTCTTGGATTAAATGCCGATGAGCAGAGCATAGAAATATGTGTAGAGTTTGCATTGGATAACGCAAAAGAAATTGTGAAAAATTACTGTCACATTGATGAAATACCGGCAGAATTAGAAACAACAGTTTTGCGCATGGCAATGGATATTTACAGAAATGAAAAGCCTGGAGAAACAGAGACACCACAAAGAGTTTCTTCGGCTCAAATCGGTGATACTTCTACATCATTTGGCACTGTATCTGCATCATTTACAGATAGTCTCATGAAAAACTACAGATCATCTTTAAACCGATACAGGAAGGTAGTGTTCACATGAACATGGTAAGAAAAATCATTGAAAGCACATATGATGGAAGATGCACCGTGACGCAACGTGCAGAATGCGAGAAGCCTAATGGATCGACAGGATTTACTAATACTGTGATTTTAGAGAATGAGCCTTGCAGACTTTCTTTTAATAGTAAGGAATCTACCAAGGAAGGAGATAGAGCTTCAATTCAAACGCAAACTGTAAAGCTATTTTTAAAACCGGAGAAAATCATAGAACCAGGTTCAAAGATAACGGTAACGCAGAATGGTGTCACAACGGATTATGCAAGCTCCGGTAAGCCGGCGGTATATGAAACACATCAGGAAGTTATTCTCGAATTGAAGGAAAAGTGGTCATAATGAGCGTAAAGTATAAAGAATTACAGGATTTCACAAGAAAAATCGAGGATCTGAATAAACAGCAGAAAGATGAATTTATGAAGGCCTGCTGTAAAGAATTGGCTGCCAGATTATTAGCAAAAGTAATAAAGCGTACACCTGTTGGACATTATGAAAATAAAGTTGGCGGTACGCTGCGGCGTGGGTGGACAGCAGAAAAAACGGGTGATTCAAAGCGGGATACAACTCAGGCAATGTATGATAATTTATTTGGATCAGACCAAATAATATCTCAAGAAAATATGAGTGTTCGTAAAGAGGGAAACACATATATTATTGATGTTACAAATGCTGTTGAATATGCTGTGTACGTTGAATATGGACATAGAACAAGAGACCATAAAGGATGGGTTCCGGGAAAGTATATGCTGACAATTTCTGAAAATGAGTTGCGAACTGTTACACCACAGATTTTAGAGCAAAAATTACATAAATTTCTGGAGGATGCGATGAAATGATACAGAAAGTAATTGATGGTATTATTGTAGCAATCAGGACAGAATATGATTCAGCACATTTTAAAGTGTATACAGAATTGGTAGAGCAGGGATTAAGAAATCCGTGTTTTTCTGTTATGTGTCTGAATCCAAGTGTGGAAGTGACTGGAAAAGTTCGCTCAAGACGATATTATCCGTTTGTGATTGACTATTTTCCTAAATCAGATGATGAGCCTGTGGATGAATGTAATACCGTCTATGAGACTTTAATTGAATGCCTCGGTGATATTATTGTAGAGGATAAGATTATACATGGCAGTAATGTAAGTGGAAATGTAGTGGATGGAGTTTTACATTTTCAGATTACATATGATCTCTTTTTGCTCAAAAAAGAGGAATTAGAAAGCATGATGCAGTTTGAGGAAAGCACAAAAGTGATGTAAAGGAGGATAACATGGCAGAAACAAAAAAAGAACCAGAAAAGATTTTATTCTCAAAGGAACAGATTGTAAGTTCCATGAGATATAAAAAGTACAGAGATTTTTTGGTTGGAAATCTGGACAAGAATAAAAATTATTCAACAGAAGAAATTGATAAGATGATTGATTCGTTTTATGGAAAGGGTAAGAGTGGAAAATAATGGCATTAGGTGGAGGAACATATTTAACACAGAATAAAGTACTTCCGGGGGCTTATTTTCAGTTCATTTCAAAAGCAATTGCATCAGCAACGTTATCAGACAGAGGCGTAGCTGCAATGGCGTTGGAACTGGACTGGGGTGCTGATGATAAGGTGATTGGTGTCACAGCTTCGGATTTCATGAAGGATAGTAAAAAAATATTTGGATTCGACTATGATGCAGCAGAAATGTTGTCATTAAGAGAACTTTTCAAACATGCGTCCAAAGTATATGTATATAAAGTTACTTCTGGGGGAGTAAAAGCTTCAAATACATTTGCGGAAGCAAAATATACAGGCAAAAAGGGAAATGACCTTAAGGTTGTTATTCAGACAAATGTGGATGATGGTGAAAAATTCGATGTGTTACTGTATCTTGGAACTGAAAAAATGGACAGCCAGACAGTTTCAAAAGCATCAGAGCTTATTGACAATGATTTTGTTGTGTGGAAAAAATCCGCTGAATTGTCTGTTACGGCAGCGACGGCATTAAGCGGTGGAACAAACGGTACTGCATCGACATCAAATCATCAGGCATTTTTGGATAAAATCAGTTCTTATCCAGATGTGAATGCAATTGGATATGCTGGATCTGAAAGTGCAGTAAAAGGACTGTATGCCGCTTTTGCAGACAGATTGAGAAATGATGTAGGCATTCGATTACAGGTGGTTATGCACGATTATAGTTCGGCAGATTCGATTTCATGTGTAAATGTGAAAAACAGTGCAGAACTTGTGTATTGGGCTACAGGTGTTATTGCCGGTACTGCTGTAAATAAGTCTGCAACGAATATGAAATATGATGGCGAATTAAGCATTAACACTGAATTTACTCAGGATGAACTTACAGAAGCTCTGGAAAAAGGCGAATGGGTGTTACATCAGGTAGGTACAGAGGTTCATGTTCTTGAGGATATTAATTCTTTTACCAGCATTACAGACGAAATGGGCGATATTTTCAAGGATAATCAGACAATCCGTGTCATCGACACAAGAGCAGATTCCATTGCTTCAATTTTTGCTTCCAAATATCTTGGCAAGGTTCCGAATGACAAATCGGGAAGAGTGAGTTTGTGGTCGGATATTGTGAAAATTGATCAGCAGTTAAGTGATATCAATGCAATCGAAGATTTTGACCCAGAAGATATTACTGTAGAACAGGGCGATACAAAGAAATCAGTACTTATTAACAGCGCAATTACCATTATTAATACAATGGAAAAAGTGTACATGAAATCAATGATTGAGTAACAGGAGGAAGATGGGCATGTCGAAACAGTTTATGAATACGCAGGATGCACCAAGCGCAAAACAGGCAGAGTTTTTTTGCACAATTAATGGAAGACGTTATTCTATGCTTAATGCAAAAAAATTTGAAGCAAAAGCAAATGTCAAAAATGCCGATGTAACAAGATTAGGTGCATTGATTGATGGTAAAAAAGCGGTCGGACTTACCATTAAATTCTCAATGACAGTTTATAAATGCAGCGAAATGTTTGATAAATTGATCGAGGAATTTAAGAATACAGGTTTATTGCCAACTTTTGAATGTCAGGTGACGAGTAGCGATTCAGCAACATGTATGGGACGGAGCACGAAGGTATATAAGCAGTGTGTAATTGAGGGAGATGTTCTCTTATCAATGTTTGATGCAGACGGTGAATTTGTCGAGCAGACCATTGAAGGATATGCAATGGATTTTGATTCACCAGAAAGATATACAGATCCAGAATATATGTAAAGAGTTAAGGCAGACAATTAGCAGATTATGCAGTGTCTGCCTTTATATTTTAAGAAAGAGGTAAGTGATATGGGAAATTTAGCATATTTTTTGAAAAAGAATAAAAAGGAAAAGAAAAATGCATTTTTTGCTGCAACAAAATCATTATGCGATGAAAATGGAGAACCATTAAAATGGGAAATTAAAGCTTTATCAACGAAAGAAACAGAAGCCATCAGAGAGAAATGTACGATTGATGTTCCAGTCACCGGAAAACCGGGTATTATGCGTCCAAAAGTAAATTCTTCTAAATATGTAGCAGAATTACTCGTTTCAGCTGTAGTATACCCAGATCTTTATAATGCAGAATTACAGGATTCCTATGGAGTTAAAACTGCATCAGATCTTTTGAAAGAAATGGTAGATGATCCGGCAGAGTATAACAATTTTGTTGAATTTGTTCAGGAATACAACGGATTGGATGAAACCATGAATGATAAGGTGGAAGAGGCAAAAAACTAATAGAAGGCGGCGATAGTGAAGCAAACTATGCATATTATGCATTGCATAAGCTTCATATATTGCCGTCCAGATTAATGGAATTGGATGAGAATGAGCGTGCTTTTATTTATGCGGCAATTGATTTGAGGATTGAAGCTGAAAAAAGGCAGGAAGAAAAAATGAAGCATAGCTCAAAATAACAAGAGCATAAAATTATATTTATGCTCATGAAAGGTTGGTGGATTTATGGCGATAGGAACAGCGATTGAAATAACTGATAAGATGACAGGACCATTAAATCGTATCACAGCCGCTTTATACAGCACAACGGATGCGCTGCATGATGCAGATCAGGCAACAAATTCTGCATTTAATTCTGCTGGTATTCAGGCAATCACGCAGGAATTGTATGGATATGAAAGAAAGATTCAGGATATACAGGATGAGTTAGATAGATCAAATAATAAGATACAGGAAATGCAGGAACAGACAGAAAAAGCAAGAAGTTCTGCTGGCGGATTGGAAAATGCATTTAGAAAAGTTGCAGGTATACTCGCAACTGTAGCAACAGTACAGACATTAAAAAATGTTCTTGATACATCAGACGAACTGACAGCAACAACGGCACGTCTTGAAATGATGAATAATGGTTTCGAATCTGTAGGAGGAAATTTAAAAAGTACGTCAGATTTATTTAATCTAGTGTATGCGTCTGCGCAGGATGCCAGAGGTTCATTTGCAGATATGTCAGCAGTCGTTGCAAAATTCGGAAATAATGCGAAGGATGCTTTTAGCAGTTCGGCAGAGGTCGTTGATTTTGCAAATCTTGTACAAAAAGAGATGGTAATTGCCGGCGCATCCACGACAGAAGCTTCAAATGCAATGTTGCAGTTATCACAGGCATTAGGCTCTGGCGTCCTTCGTGGTGATGAGCTTAATAGTATCTTTGAACAGGCTCCAAACCTTATACAGGAGATTGCAGATTATCTTGAAGTTCCAATCGGAGAAATTCGGCAGATGGCGTCGGAGGGACAGATTTCGGCTGATATTGTAAAACAGGCAATCTTTTCTGCTTCTGATGAGATCAACGACAAGTTTAATAATATGCCTATGACATGGTCGCAGATTTGGACATCTATGCAAAATACAGCGTTAATGAAATTCCAACCGGTGTTACAGAGAATCAATGAGATTGCGAACAGTGAGGAATTTAAACAATTTACGCAGACTGCAATTAATGATATGGCTGTACTTGCAAATGTATCATTGAGTGTGGTTAATACGCTGATTCAGGGAGCCGCTTTCGTATCTGATAACTGGTCCATTATCAGTCCAATTATTTATAGTGTGGCATTGGCACTGGCATTTTATAATGGTGTGCTTATAATGCATAATGCATATGAAGCAGTTTCCAACGGATTAAAATTGGTCGCTGCGATAAGAGCGGTTGCGCATGGGACAGCTACAGCAACAGAAGCGGCAGCTACAACCGGAGCATCTGCGGCACAGATTGCATTTAATGCTGCCTTATATGCTTGTCCACTTACATGGATTGTACTTGCCATAGTTGCAGTGATAGCAGTAATTTACATGGTTGTTGCAGCAATTAATAAGGCACAGGGTACAACTATCAGTGCGACAGGTGTTATATGTGGAGTTATCGCTACAGCCGGTGCTCTGATTGGAAATATTGTGATAGGATGGATAAACAAGATTATAACTACCGGAGTTGGTCTGTGGAATTTAATTGCAAATTTCGCAGCATCTCTTGGAATTGTTTTTGAGCATCCGATTATTGCTATTGAAACCATGTTTATGTCTCTTTTTAATTTTATATTGAGTGTTGTTGAAAGTGCTGCAAAATTACTAGATACGATCTTTGGGTCTAGTCTTGCTGATGCGGTGAGTGGCTTTCAGGATACAATACAGGCAAAAATCGATGCAAAAATCGAAGATGCGGGAGGAACAGCAGCAAATCAGTTGAATCCAGAAGACTACACGCTTGACCGTATAAATTATGGTGATGCGTATCAAAGTGGTTATGATTTTGGAAAAGGAATTGATGATAAAATATCTTCTGTTTTTTCCGGTGGATTATCTACAGACAGTTTTTCAGATTTACTTACTTCCGCTGGATATGATTCTACATCAGATGGAATGGCTTCAACGTTGGGAGATATTTCGAAAGATACAAGTGCAATTGCAGATTCCGTAGATATCAGCAATGAAAATTTGGAGTACATGAGAGACCTTGCAGAGCGAGAAGTCATTAATCGTTTTACAACAGCAAGTGTAAATGTAAATATGGGCGGCGTTACCAATACGGTAAGCCAGGATACAGATCTTGATGGAGTGATTTCATATTTGGCTAATGGAGTAACAGAAGCATTGCAGCAAGCAGCAGAGGGGGTGCATTCATAAAATGGCATATTATTTTTATTTAGGGAAAACATTGTTGCCGGTTGCACCGTCGAAGCTTACTCTTAAAATTGGTGGACAGAATAAAACATATAACCTTATAAATGATGGTGAAATTAATGTTTTGAAATCTGCCAGTTTGACAGAAATTGAATTTGATGCGCTGTTACCGAATGTTCAATATGGTTTTGCAGTTTATCAAAATGGCTATCAGCCAGCAGAGGCCTTTCTGAATGCTATAGAGACATTGAAAAAAAGTAAACTGCCATTTCAATTTATCGTTACACGAGCATTTCCTAACGGAAAGATGTTATTTGATACGAATATGAAAGTATCACTTGAAAATTATAACATTGTGGAAGAAAGCAAGAACGGTTTAGACGTTACTGTATCGATAAAGCTTAAGCAGTATAAGGAATATGGAACGAAAACAGCTATTTTATCGATTACGCAGAGAAAGACAACAGCAAAGGTGAAAAATTCTCGTAATACATCAACAGCACCATCTAATGGTTTGCCAACCACTTATACCGTCAAAAAGGGTGACTGCCTAAGTGTAATAGCAAAAAAGTTTTATGGAAGTGGATCAAAAACATATTATATGAAAATTGCAAATGCAAATGGAATCAGTAATCCTAATTTGATATATCCAAATCAAGTATTTACGATTCCGGTATAGGAGGGAAAATGTCAGCAGAATTATTAATCCAGAATGGAGATACTGTGTATTTTCCCGCCGTACTAGAGGATATTAAATGGGAAACTGAAAGGTATGGATCACCGGGAAAGTTAACTTTTAAATGTATGTATGACAGCAAATTAAATGTCACAGAGGGTAATCCAGTGAGATTGCGCTGGAATGGATTAAATGTGTTTTATGGCTTTATTTTTAAAATAGAAAAGGACAAGGAACCGGTGCTGTCGATTACTGCATATGATCAATTGCGGTATTTTAAAAATAAGGATACTTATGTGATTAATGGGAAAACAGCCGGTGAAGTTTTAGAGCTGATAGCTGCAGATTTTGAATTGCAGACTGGAGATGTGGAAGATACCGGTTATGTAATACCATCCCTTGTGGAAGACGGAAAATCTTTATTTGACATCATGCAGGATTGTCTGGATCAGACTTTAATGAATGTTGGTGAAATGTATGTTTTATATGATGATTTCGGCTCATTGTCACTGAAAAATATTGCAAATTTGGCAGTTAATATTTTGATTGATTCTGAAACAGGAGAAAATTATAAATATAGCTCATCCATTGATGATCAGACGTATAACAAAATAAAGCTTGTTTATGACAATAAGAACACCGGACAGAGAGATGTATATATTGCGCAGGACTCATCTAAAATGAATGAGTGGGGAATGCTGCAGTATTACGATAAGTTATCTGATGGTGAAAATGGCAAAGAAAAAGTTGAATCTTTATTGCAATTGTATAACAGAAAATCAAAATCATTTCAGATTACGAATGCAATAGGAGATGTATCAGTCCGGGCAGGATGTTTATTACCTGTTATTCTGGATTTAGGAGTTGCAAAAGTTCAGTCTATGATGTTGGTGGAATCGTGTAAGCATGTTTTTAGAGAAAATGAGAATTTTATGAATTTGACATTAAGGGGTGGTGATTTTGTCTGAATTTGATGGATTGATCAAACAGATCAAGCAAGCAGCATTAGATGCAGTAAATTCCGCCGGACCAGCAGGATTTTATGAAGGAACAGTATTAAGCGTATCTCCATTAAAAGTTAAAGTAGACCAGAAGCTTATACTTGGGAAAGAACAACTTGTCTTAGCGCGTAATGTAACAAACCATGAGATGTCTGTTGATGTTGATTGGGAATATGAAAAGGGGACGAAAAAAATAGTAATCCATAATGCATTAAAAACAGGAGATAAAGTGATCCTTGCAAGAATCCAGGGCGGTCAAAGTTATATTATTTTGGATAAGGCGGTGTAAATATGATCCCAAGTGTTAATAATTTGTTGCTTACAGAAATAAATGAAGAGGATATGCCGAGTAAAAATTATCGAATGATCAGTGAAAGCGTTAGAGGTACGGTGGATACCATTGAAGCAATGAAGCAGGTGGTATATAAGATATTATGTACAGAACGATATGTCTACCCGATATACTCATGGAATTATGGTATAGAATTGGTGGATTTATTTGGCGAATCAGTAACATATGCATGTCCTGAGATAACCAGACGAATTGAAGAAGCATTGTTGCAAGATGAAAGAATTAATTCGGTAGATCAATTTGAATTTGATACAAGTAAAAAACATGAGGTGGTGTGTACATTTTCAGTGCACACCATTTTTGGTGATTTTCAGATGGAAAAAGAGGTGAGTATTTAATGTTCGAAGAGATGACATATGAAAAGATTATGGAACGTATGTTGTCTAGGGTGCCAGATACCCTAGATAAGCGTGAGGGAGCGATTATATTTGATGCACTTGCACCGGCAGCATTTGAAATGTCTATTCTTTATACTGAATTAGAGACAGCTTTAGACCAGACATTTGCAGATACCTGTCAAGGAGTTTATCTGGATAAAAGATGCATGGAAAGAGGAATCACAAGACAGCCAGCAACGCATGCGATTGTTCAGGGAACTTTTAAACCGGTTGACTTGGATTTGTCTGGTTTGCGATTTAATTGTGGAGATTACAATTATACAGTTAAAGAACCGATTGGAAATGGTGTGTATGAGATGGTGTGTGAGACAGCAGGAAGTCTTCCAAATGGGATTTCTGGTCAGTTGATTCCGATTGACTATATTAAAGGATTAGAAACAGCAGAAATCACGGCTATTTTAATTCCGGGCGAAAATGAAGAATCAGATGAAGATCTCAGATCGAGATATTTTGATACTCTTGTGAGCCAGGCATATGGAGGCAATATTACAGACTATAAGCAGAAAACAAATGCTATAGAAGGCGTTGGAGGTGTAAAAGTGACACCTGTCTGGAATGGCGGTGGAACGGTAAAGTTAACTATTATTGCATCAGATTATACAGTGCCTACAACCACATTGATAGAAAAAGTACAAAAAGAGATTGATTCGGTAGCTCCAATCGGACATATCGTAACGGTAGATGGCACGACCCAAAAGGAGATTCAGATAGAAACTAATATCGTATATCAGACAGGGTGGAGTTGGAAAACATCTGGAAATTATATTGAAAAAGCTATTGACGCTTATTTTCAGGAACTTGCAAAAAACTGGGCGTCGTCTGATCAGTTAATTGTACGAATAATTGATATTTCAAATACAAAGATAAATGGAAATGCAGAGAATTTAATATTGGAATCCAATTCCATTCCTGTGAGAGGAAGTGTGACGGATGGAGCGTAAGATAATAGATTATTTGCCACCATATTTAATGGTATATAAAGAAATAAAAGCAATTATGGAAGCTGAACAGCCAGAATTCGAAATAGTCTGGCCACAAGCAGAAAATGTCTTGAATAATCAATTTGTATCAGATTCATCTTCTATCGGCATAGAGCGTATGGAGAAAATTCTTGGAATTATTCCAAAAGATACAGATACGCAAGACGAGAGAAAATTTAGAATTTTGGTTAAATTGAATGAACAGCTTCCATATACACTGCCGGTATTGGAACAGCAATTAAAAAGAATGTGCGGAGAGAATGTGTATCGCCTGATTCTAAGCGCAGATAAATATTTACTCAATGTTAAATTAGCTTTAGGCAATGAGAATAATTACCAGGATGTGTGTGATATGTTAAGACGTGTTGTGCCAGCTAATATGGTTATTTCGGTTAGTATGTTTAATACGCATGAAATACTTTCGCATTACACGCATGCGCAGTTGGCAGTATACACACAGAAACAAGTGAGAGAGGAAGTGTTGACGAATGTCTAGTAAAACAACAAATTTGAATTTAACAAAGCCGTCAGAGGATGAATTTTATGATATTAATGTGCAGAATGAAAACATGGACATCATTGATCGTGAGATTAATGGATTAAAGCAGCCAGCTTATGAAGTGTCTACAGCCATGTCAGATTTGAATAGTGGAGAAATGATTACTGTAGCGTTTGGAAAGATTGCAAAGGCAGTCAGTACATTAATAAGTCATGTGGCATCTAAAGCTACCAATTCAGTTTTGGGACATGTAAAATTATCAGACAGCACATCAAGTACAAGTGCATCAACTGCTGGAGTGGCGGCAACGCCAAAAGCTGTAAAAGCTGCTTATGATTTGGCAAATAGTAATACTAAAAAAATAGGAACGACTGATATATCTGGTATCGGTGATGGAACTGTGACCGGAGCGATAGCAGAAAATAAAGATGCAATAGAGGATGTCACCCAGAGTTTAACTACTGTTAATAATTCAAAGAGAACGTATCTCAACTTAGCACTGCCAAATGTTGCTGCTGACGCAAAAGCTGTCTGCGATTATATAAATAAAAATTATTTGATGGGGCAAATAACTCCTATATGTTCGATTGAGTTTGATGTAGTTGCATCAAATGAAGACTGGTTTTCAGGAGTACTATCTACAGATTTAAATGTAGATAGTAACACCCGTACTGTTTGGGGTATCGTACAGCGACGATCCATATCAGCAGATAATAGCACTTTATATAAATACTTTGGAAGCGGAGTAGGCCACGTTGGTTCAGTAAGGGTTATTGATGAAACCATTGCTGATCCAATGTTCTGTGAGAGCATTCCAGGAAGAAATCAGATTACAAATTTTTTATATGTAAACTTATCCGATCGCAATAGTGATATTAATAAAATACATTATTTTGGTTCGAATAATCCTGCCACAGCATTTACTAACAGCCCATATACAGCCGGTCCTTTTTTCGGTTATCGGGTAGTGAGATGGTGTTCTGAATCTGCTAATACATATCATTTAGTGACTGTGGAAGTACATGAGCAATATCCTGTTTCCGGACGTGTCTGGTCAAACACTTACGATATTAGTATTGGAACATGGTATGGCTGGAAATGCAATCAGGGTAATACATTTATTGATGTTGGAACTATTTTAAAAAGTAGTACAACCATCGCCGCTGGTGCAACAGTAACTTATGTAGCAACAAGAGATTGCTTTGTAAACGTGTCTGCATATGCACACGGAAGTGGGCAAAATACAAAAATATATATTAATAATGTCTGCATTTTTAGTCCGTACACTAATAATGGTTCTGATGCTGGTCTTGTGATTGTAGAGAAAACTGTACCATTAAAAACAGGACAAACAATTAAAATTGAGAATGGCACATACACCACTAGTGCTTATGCTATTTTTGCAGCATTTTAAATAAATATTGATTAACTTATCGAACAGGCTCGGAAGGAAAATCCACTTCCCGAAACCACAGAGAAAAAATGTGGTCGGAAGAAAAAAGGAAAAATCCTTTTGTATCAAAGGATCATGAGAGCTGCTCGATTATAAATTGTAATAAATCAATTTATATGTGCATTTACATAAGAATCTGGAGGAGAAAAACATGTTAGCATTTCTTGTAACGTTAATAAAAGTAATAGCTCCGTGGGTGGCAGCAGCGGTAGTGATTCATTATCTGAATGTGTATAATGAGAAAAAACATCCAGAGTTTTATAATTCGGATAACGAAAACAATCCCAAAAGTTTATTTAAGGATTTTGAAATAGGGTATCCGTTTGAACTGGCTTTCATAATGTATGTAGGTTTGTTTTTTATGGGTGGAGTGTTTATTTATGCATGTATTACTGATCAAATAGATGTATTTACTTGCATTTTATATGGGTTAATTATTGGTTCGAGGGATGCAACATGGTAAAATAAAAAGAGCCGGATAATTCCGGCTCGTATAACACGATGGGAGGAGAAAAGTCATCTGGGAAGGTATTTTTTAAATCAATTTCGTAGATGACTCTCTCAAAAAAATTATAAGGTAATAATTTGCAAATGTAAATTCAGATAATCAGTACATTTTCTTAAAATAACAGAATTGCGATTTAAAATATTTGCTTTATATGAATTGTGGTGTATAATAATAGCAACAAAATAAAGCAGTGCCATAGCGCCGAATGATTAGTCTATCAGATTAATTTTCCGGCGCTTTTTGTATTGTAAATTGGCACAAATGTAGAACGCAATGGATTTATAATTAAGGCATGAATAAGTAGAGGAGATCAGGACATTGACGGAATTTTTAACAAACACATACACAATAGCATTGCCAATCATATTAACTGCCATTATGGGTTATATCGTCTGGCTGCTTAAGAACCAGAAATCAGACAGAGATGCAAATAGCAGAGGAACAATGCTTCTGCTCCGGGTGCAGTTGATCGAGTACCATGATAAGTACATGAAACTTGGAGAGATACCATCCTATGCGTATCAGAACTTTATGGAGATGTATGATGCATACCATGCTCTTGGCGGTAACGGTATGATCACAAAAATGAAAAATGAAATAGAAGCGCTTCATTTGAAGCAGAAGGAGGCAGTATGACAGATTTAGGATTTTTAAGTGAGTACATGATTCCAGTGATTGTGGGAATCTGCTTGTGCGTAGGCTATGTAATCAAGAAATGGATTAAGGATGTGGATAACAAGTACATCCCTACAGTGTGCGCAGTACTTGGCGTGCTGTTGGCAGTCTGGATGAATGGATGGAGTATCGAACCTGCAATCATCTTAAGTGGTCTTTTTAGTGGTTTGGCAAGTACAGGCTTACATCAGTTATTCAAACAGTATATCGATAAGGGAGGAAAAACAGAATGATTATTAATGTACATGCCGGACACAACCCGGACGGAAAAGTAGCGTGTGGAGCTATCGGAATCATCCAGGAATCCACAGAAGCAAGAAATGTAAAAAATGAGGTTATCAGACAGTTAAATGGGTTAGGACATACTGTTTATGATTGCACTGTGGAAAATGGCAAAAGTGCGAATAACGTACTTTGTAACATCGTAAATAAGTGTAATGCTCATACGGCAGATCTGGACGTATCAATCCATTTCAACGCTGGTGCAAAGGATGATACCGGAAATGGCAAGACAACCGGAACAGAAGTATATATTTACAGCGACAACAGTAAATCCAAAAACTATGCGCAGAGCGTTGCTATGGAAATTGCGAAGCTTGGATTTAAGAACCGGGGTGTAAAAGTCAACCAGAAGCTTTATGTACTCCGTAAGACGAAAGCACCTGCAATGCTGATCGAGTGCTGTTTCGTGGATGATAAGGATGATGTGGCACTGTATGATTATAAGAGCATGGCAACAGCAATCGTGTATGGAATCACAGGGCAGCAGTACATTGAGCCATCCAATAACACATCTGATGACGATGCTGCAACTTCTGGATCAGAGACAAGCGTAGGTGATAAAGATTCTATTTATCGTGTACAGGTCGGAGCGTATCGCAACAAAGCAAATGCTATTGCTTTGCAGGAAAAATTGAAAGCAGCAGGATTTGATGCTGCCATTGTAAAAGCGTAAAACCATAGCCGGTAGAGCTTATCTGCCGGCTGTTTTCGTGTCCGTATTTATTATTTTTAATTGGTAATTCTTTTTATGTATTAGTAACAAATTAGTAACAATTTTTCTGAAACATCAGTAAAATCAGCATA
>OGGH01000642.1_pt1 | contig 31097 bp, 19 predicted proteins | sample 1571161 | NCBI WGS metagenome assembly OGGH01 (sample SAMEA2582053, study PRJEB24529) | metagenome | biome: Human gut stool | place: China | collected 2011 | reverse complement strand
TCGGCAAGTTCGTCCTCTGCTCCAACAACGAGCGCAATCCCGTCCTGATCGAGGCTGCGGAAACCCGCTACTGGGTGCGGCGCGTGCCGCCGCTCCCGTATGACGATCAACACCTGCTGGCCAAAATGCGAGCCGAGATACCGGGGCTGCTCTTCTATCTGCAACAACGTATGCTCTCGTCACATGAAGAGAGCCGTATGTGGTTCGCGCCCCGGCTGCTGGTCACCGATGCCTTGCGGCGGATCATACACTACAACCGCAGCAAGACCGAAACCGAAATGCTGTCGATTATTCGCGATATCATGGATGCCGAGAACCTTGCGGAGTATCGGTTCGACGTGAGCGATATGGTCAATATGCTGGAGATACGCGGCATCCGTGTTGACCATCCCTCCGTGCGGCGGATTCTTGCCGAAAATTGGCAGCTGCGACCCGCACCACCGACTTACTACCAACGCTATACGATTACCTACAACGGCGAAACGCAGCGGCAGGACAGCAAGACGGCACGGGTCTATACCGTCACGCGGGAACAACTCGGCGGATTGCTGGACGATGCTGCGATGTAAGAATGTTGAAAAAAGGAAGTAGCTTTCTTATTTTCATAATCTTACATCTCTTACAAATCCTCTTACAAAGTCTTACGGGTTCTTTCGGACTTACAGCGCCGGATGCCGTGTAAGAGATATGTAAGACGCCAACCTTTTCTTTCACTGGATTTTACACTTTTTCTCAACAAATTTACGGAAAAAATGACTGTCATACCATACAGCAACCGGATTTCCATCCGTGATTTTCTCGCCTGGCGCGGGATTCAGCCCAAATACGAACGCAACGGCTACGGTATGTATCTTTCACCCTTGCGGGAAGAACGCACGCCGAGTTTCAAAGTGGACTACGTGCAAAATCTCTGGTACGACTTCGGACTGGGCGAAGGCGGCACATTGCTCACCCTCGTGATGCGGTTGGAGCGGTGCGACAGCCGTGAAGCCGTCCGACGGCTGCAAAACGGTGAAAAAAGGGACGCCGGTTCCGTTTCTCTTTCACCGGGTGTTGGCGAACGTCCAGCTGCCGGAGGTCCCTTGCCGGTCTTGCGTCCAGCCGCCGTCCCCGCGCTCCGCATCCTCTCCGACGCTTCGCTCCGGCATCCGGCATTGGTCGGTTATCTCGCCTCGCGCGGCATCGTCCCGTCGGTCGCCGCAGCATTCTGCCGCGAAGTTCGCTACAAGGTAAACGGCCGCGCCTTTTTCGCCGTCGGGTTCCGCAACGATGCCGGAGGATGGGAGCTCCGATCCGCACGGTTCAAAGGCGGCTCATCGCCCAAACATATCACCACCATCGACAACCAGTCCGACACGGTGATCGCCTTCGAGGGATTTATGGATTTCCTCGCTTATCTCTCGCTGAAATACCCCGAACGACTGCGCATCGACGCCGCGGTTCTGAACTCGGTCGTCAACCTGCCCAAAGCCGTACCGTTTATCTCCCGGCATCCGGTGATTCACGCCTTCTTCGACAACGACGAGGCAGGGCGTAAAACGACTGCCGATCTGCTCCGTCTTTGTCCCCGCAGCGAGATCATCGACCAAAGCCATTTTTACCGCGGGCACAAGGACGTAAACGACTATCTGACCGCCCGCATAAAAGGCCGAACACAAAAGCCTTCGACACAGAAGAACGCTTCCGAAACAAAGGCTGTTCAGGCTCTTCGGAATAATCTGCAAGCCCCGAAAGCAGAAATCGCGGCGATCGAGCCTCCGCGTCGGAAAGGGGTAAAGATTTAAGGGAGGCAAGGTTGTGTTTTCGTAGACGAAAACTGCGCCTTCCCCGCTGGTCGGCGTAAGATCCCGCTGGTCTGAACAAAAAAATGCTTACACACCACTTATCATGGAAACACCGAAGAAAACATACAGCAAACAGGGCGGTCGTCCGAAAGTCGGCATCGGACGCATCTGCAAATACGTCGTCAGCACCCGGCTCAGCCCCGAACGGAAACTCCGCTTTTCAGCCCTCTGCCGCGAGGCCAGACAACCGCCAGCCGAAGTCCTGCGCCAGCTGATAGACCGAGGAACGGTAAGGGCGCGGATCACCCGCGAACAACTGGATTTCATGGCCCAACTGAAAGGCGTCGCCCGGAATCTGAACCAGCTGACCCGGCTGGCCAATGCCAAAGGTCTGACGGCTGTCAGGGTACGACATGCGGCGATCGTCACGGCCATCGAAAAACTCCTGAAACAGATCTGCGATGATCGGTAAGGTAATATCGGGCTCGTCCTTTTCGGGAACGGTGGGCTACGTGATGAAAGAGGAATCTCGGATATTGGAAGCCGAGGGCGTCATGCCCCCGGAAGTAAAGGACATGGCGCAGGACTTCAAAGACCAGACCCTATTGAACCCGCGGCTGAAAAACAACGTCGGCCATATCTCCTTGTCTTTCTCATCCAAAGACGCCCCGCGGATGACCGACGCCCTGATGACGCAGATCGCAAAGGAGTACATGCAGAAGATGGGTATCACCGATACGCAGTATCTATTGGTGCGCCACCTCGACCAGCCCCATCCGCACTGCCATTTGGTCTACAATCGGGTCGGAAATAACGGGCAGACCATTTCGGACAAGAACATCAAAATCCGAAATGCCAAGGTCTGCCGGGAGCTGACCGAGAAGTACGGATTGTATCTCGCGTCGGGAAAGGACGACGTGCGGCGGGAGCGGCTGCGCGAACCCGACAAGACCAAATACGAAATCTACGATGCAATCAAAGGCAGTCTTCCCAAGTGCAAGAACTGAAACGAGTTGGAAGGTAAATTAAAAGAACAGGGCATCAGCGTGCGATACAAGTATTGCGGTTCGACCGACCGCAAACAAGGGGTTTTGTTCTCGAAAAACGGCTTCGAGTTCTCCGGCTCGAAGATCGACCGGGCTTTCAACTTTACGAAACTCGACAACCGGTTCAACCATATTCAACAGCAGACCCAACACCGGGCCACGCTCTTCGGGAACCTCTCGGCGGCGGCAGGCAATTACCGTTCGGCATTTGCCGGGTTATTCGGCAACATGGGCAGAGGCGGCGGCAGTGCGCGCGAAGAGCTACCATCGGTAAACCTCGGAAAGGCAGGCGGGATTCCGCTGCCGCCTGCCGGTTCGCCCGTCGGAGTGTCCGCCGAGCAGTTACAGCGCAAGCCGGGAGAAAGTCCCGAAGAGCATATAGCACGAATCACGGCGCTGCTCGATGCCGCGGCCGAGGCGATGGCCATAGCTGCGATGGAACACCGACGCAGACTCGAAGAACAGAAAAGAAGAGCCAAAATGAAACTGTAACCTTAAAACCGAGAAACCATGAACGACGAAAATAAGATCGACCTCTCGATTGAGATGTATGAAGACCTCAAGGAAACGCTCGTCAAGGCTGTCAAAAGCACCAAAGCCAACGCGGGTCTGGAGAATGCACAGCTGGAACGGATCGAGCGGCTGATAGAGGCCACGGAGCTCTCGCAGGGGCAGGTCGCACAGATGCTCGAACAACTGCAACGGCATACGGCCTTGCCGGGAGTAAAAACCGAGCAGGAGCGGGAATTTACCGACAAATACAACGCTCTGTTGGCGCAGTTAGCGGGTAGGCTGGAGGTGATCGACAAAGAGATCAGGCAGACACATACATTGATAGAGCAGGTGAGGCAAGCTGTCGAAGCAGCGGCAAAGCCCGAAAACCTGCCAGTGCGGGAGCACCGGCATACTTATACGCTCGATATCAGTTCTTCGAAAACATTTTTGACGATGTTCGTCATGCTGGGATGTATTTTCCTGCAAGGCGCATTCATTTACCGAATCTCAGAGAATAATCGGCTGTTAGCTGCGAACGACCTGAAATACCGCTACGTGAAAATGCGTGGTGAGATCAAAGAAAAGGAGCTTATGGAGTTGGAAACGATATTCAGGGATGAGCAGCACACGGCCATACGCGATACCGTCCGAAACCAAGTTGAACGGTACAAAGAAGCCGTAAGGCGGCGGGCAGAACAACTAGAGCGGGCTGCAAGCAAAGAGCGCAAAGCGAAAAAGCTACTTGATGATGCAGCACAGTTGCGGGGAAAATAATTTATTTTCCCCGCTATAATGATTCGTTAATTTTGATTGACCACCTCCATGTTGTTTTGAAAATCAAGCAGTTGTGTTAATCTTGGATTTGTGGGCGTAAATGGTTTGGAGTCAATAATATAGGGGCGAACTTTTGCGTTTTAAAAATACGCATAAAAAAGCCCCTGTTCTTGAAAAGAACGAGGGGCAAAGGATTTTTTGAGGGGGCTGTGTGGGCCCCGGCATGATTGCCGTCCGCAGGCATCGCCCGTTATTTCAGCTTGCAGAGTTTGCGGTCTGCGTCGGTTGCCTCGCGTATGGAGATTGCAAAGCCTCCGCCGCGCGCCATCTCCACGTCGAGTTCCGTGCGTTGTCTGACCTTCCCGGTGCGGATGACATATGCCTGCGGATTGGTCTGGTAATCGGCATCGGGGGCATCGGCGTAGAGCGTCGCCACGTACTCCTTACCGGGATCGAGGTAGTCGAACGGGAGCGTCACCGTACGTCGGTTCTCGTCCGTCACGCCGCCCACGAACCACTCGCCCGTGTCTTTGGCCTTGCGCGCCACGACGATGTAGTCGCCCGGTTCGGCCAGCAGGTAGCGGCTCTCTTCCCAGTCCAGTGCGACGTCCTCGATGAAACGGAACGCATCCATGTATTTCTCATAGTGCTCGGGCAGGTCTGCCGCCATCTGCAGCGGCGAGTACATCGTCACGTACAACGCCAGCTGGTTGGCGAGCGTCGCGTTGACGTGCGAGTGGTTGCCGGGGTTGACCTCCGCGACGTCCATCACGAAGATGCCGGGCGTGTAGTCCATCGGGCCGCCCTGCAGGCGCGTGAAGGGCAGGATCGTCACATGGTGGGGCTTCGAGCCGCCGAACGCCTGGTACTCCGTGCCGCGTGCCGACTCGTTGCCGATCAGGTTGGGGTAGGTGCGGCAGAGGCCCGTCGGGCGCACCGCCTCGTGGGCGTTGACCATGATCTTGTGGTCGGCGGCCCGGCGGACGGCATAGAGGTAGTGGTTGTTCATCCACTGCCCGTAATGGTGCTCTCCGCGGGGCAGGATGTCGCCCACGTATCCGCTCTTGACCGAGTTGTACCCGTATTTGTTCATCAGGCGGTAGGCCGCTTCCAGGTGGCGTTCGTAGTTGCGCACCGAAGCAGACGTTTCATGGTGCATCATCAGCCGGATGCCTTTCCCGTGCGCATATTCGTTCAGCGCGGCGATGTCGAAATCGGGGTAGGGGGTCACGAAATCGAAGACGTAATCCTTCGTGTGCCCGAACCAGTCCTCCCAGCCGACGTTCCAGCCTTCGACGAGCAGCTGGTCGAACCCGTGTGCCGCCGCGAAGTCGATGTAGCGCTTCACGTTCTCGTTGTTGGCGCCGTGGCGGCCGCTGGGTGTGCACCGGGCGTAATCCGTCACGCCGAGCTGTACCGACGGCACGTCGCGCGTATAGGCCCAGTCGCTCTTGCCGGTGATCATTTCCCACCATACGCCCATGTATTTCACGGGCTTGATCCACGAGGTGTCGTCATAGGCACACGGCTCGTTGAGGTTCAGGATCAGCTTCGAGGCAAGGATGTCGCGGGCGTCGTCCGAGACCGTCACCGTGCGCCACGGGGTATGGCAGGGCGCCTGCATGTAGCCTTTCCACCCCTGTGCGTCGGGCGTAAGGTGCGAGGTGAAGATGAGATTCCGGTCGTCCAGGTCGAGGTGCATGCATGCATAGTCGACCAGCGCCGCTTCGTGGATGTTGATGTAGAGCCCGTCGTCGCTCTTCATCTGCAGGGCCGTCTGTACGCCCGTGGGCGAGAAGGGCGTCTGCGACGAGTTGGGCGTGATGGCGCCGGGCATCAGCTCCCGTATCTGCGAGAGCTTCGACTCCGTGTAGTCGTACTCCTGCGTGTCGTAGTCGCCCGGGATCCAGAACGCCGTGTGGTCGCCCGCCATGGCGAACTGTGTTTTCTCCTCGCCGATGACGAAATAGGTCAGCGACTCCTGTTCGGGGAATTCGTAGCGGAATCCGAGCCCGTCGTCGTAGAGCCGGAAGCGGATCGTCATGTCGCGGCCTGTCGCGGCCTGCCGCAGCGTGACGGCCATTTCGTTATAGTGGTCGCGGATCTCGGCCTGCTCGCCCCATACGGGACGCCATGTCTGGTCGGACTCGCTGCGGGCCACCTGCCCGAGGGTGAACCCGTCGTAGAGCGATACCGGGCGCCCCGGTTCGCCCTTGCGGATTTCAGCCCCGAATTCCAGCTTCGGGGCTTCGCCGCGCAGTTCGAGCCCCATGCCGCTGGGCAGGATCACGGGGCGCTCCTTGTAATCGAGCGTATAGGTGGGGCGGCCTCCGTCCGCCAGGCTGAATTCCAGGCGGAGGCGGCCGTCGGGCGAGAGGAGCGTCTCCTGTGCCGAGCAGGCTGCACCGGCCAGCAGCGCGGAGATATATAAAAATATTTTCTTCATAGTTCGATCTTGTTATTTACGTTTGAATTCTACGATCAGCGCTTGCCGCGGGCCGACCGTGGTGGTATCGTCCACTTCCGTGGCTTCGCCTGTCAGGACGTTGCGCCCGTCGCTCAGCCCCGAGGCGATCTCGGCATAGTGCGACCACGGCACCTGTTTCTTGCCCCGCGAGTTGTTGATGAAGACGAATACCGCGTCGGTGTCGTCATAACGGAAATAGGCGTAGGTGTTGTCGCGCGAGAGGAAGTGCATCGTGCGGCCGTTGTGGATCACGGGCTTCGACTTGCGCCATTGGAAGAGCCGCTGCGTGTAGTCGAAGAGCCCCGCCTGTACGGCATCGCGCTGCGCGGGGTCGAAAAGGTTCACCGCGTCGCCCTCCCAGCCGCCGGGGAAATCCACGCGCAGCCCGCCGTGTCCCTGCGAGAGGTCTTTCGAGGTGAACATCATCTCGTCACCCGAGAATATCTGCGGGATGCCGCGCATCGTGGCCAGCATCGCCATCGAGAGTTTCAGCCGGTCGGGGTTCCCGCGTACGATGTCGCCGATGCGGTCGGTGTCGTGGTTGGCGACGAAGATCATCATTTTCGACAGGTCATGGTAGACGAAATCGTGCGACAGGCAGTCGTAGACGCGCGTCATGCCCTCGCCCCAGCGGAGCGAGTCGGTGGGCAGCGCCCGGCAGATGGCCTCCTGCAGCGGGAAATCCATGATCGACGGCAGGTGCGAGTCGAAGCCGTCCTTGTTGGGATTGCCGCCCTGCCAGTATGCCAGTTGCGGGATCGACGACGTCCAGCATTCGCCCACGATGTTGAAATCGGAGTATTCCCTGCGTACGGCCGCGCACCACTCGCTCATCGGCACCTTCTCGTTGTAGGGGTAGGTGTCGACGCGGAACCCGTCCAGGCCGGCATACTCGATCCACCACACGGCCCATTGCTTGAAATATTGCAGCACGTAGGGATTGTCGAGGTTCATGTCGGGCATCGACGGCACGAACCAGCCGCTCTCCTGCAGGTCAAGGTCGTAGCGCGAAGCGTTGGGATCCATGTTCGTCGAGAAGCAGACGTTCGTCCCGGTGTATTCGGGGAACTGGTGTATCCAGTCCCTGAAAGGCAGGTCTTTCATCCACCAGTGGCCCGTGCCGCAGTGGTTGGTGACGATGTCCATAATCACCTTCAGCCCGTGCTCGTGGGCTTTGCCTACGAACTCCCTATACAGTTCGTTCGAGCCGAACCGGGGGTCTATGCGGTAGTAGTCGCCGCAGGCGTAGCCGTGGTACGAACCTTCGGGTTCGTCGTCCAGCAACAGCGGCGTGGGCCATACGGCCGTGGCGCCCAGCCCTGCGATGTAATCCAGGTGGTCGATCATCCCCTGCAGGTCGCCCCCGTGGCGGCCGAAGAAGGCGCTGCGGTCGGCGCGCTCCCGCGTGTGGGGCGTCGAGTCGTTCGACGCATCGCCGTTGGCGAAGCGGTCGGGCATCAGGAGGTAGATCATGTCGGCCGTGGTGAAACTCTTGCGTGCGGCCGAGCCTTCGGCGCGTGCCGCGATCTCATAGGGAACCTTGAACTGCCGTTCCCCCTGCGAGAATACGAGGTAGTAGGTGCCCGGTTCCGCGTCGGGTTTCACCTTCACGTCCACGAATAGGTAATTGGGACTGTCGGCTTTGTGGCGGGCCTTCACCCCGACGCCCTGTCCGCCTTCGATGCGGACGTCGTATGCCGCGATGCCGGCCCCGTTGACGAGCAACTGGAGCGGGGTCTGCATTCCCGTCCACCACGAGAGGGGTTCGACGCGGGTAACCTCGCCCGAGGCGTCTGCCACCGAGGCGGGGTCGAATACGGACTGTCCTGTCCCTGTGCAGGAGAGCAGGCCGGCTGCTGCGAGTGTCATGAAAAATCGGTTCAAAATATCGTCGTTTGTAAAGTTAGCAAAAAATCGGTTTCCAGCGATTCCCGTTTCGCCCGGGGCATCCTTGTGCTTCTCATGCGCATCCCCGTGCTTTTCGGATGGTTTACTGTCTATTCCCGTCGGGTGCTATCGGGGTTCCTGTCGCTGTTTCCGCGCATCCCCGGCGCATGTCCGCAACCCTTATCTCCTGTCTTGTGCGAAGACCTGCCACTGCCATGCGGGAAGCACGGTGCGGGTGCCGCCCGTGTATTCCTTCCCGGTGAAGAACTCGCGGCGCGAGCCCTCGAACGGCAGGTCGAATGCGACCTCCTCCGCGCTGAGGTTCGCAGCGACTGTCACCTCGTTGCCGCCGGCCGTGCGGGAAAACAGCATCAGGCCGTCGGGTGTTCGTTCTCCGAGCGGGTATGCGGCCTGCCCGCCGCGTTCTCCGGCCGCGAGCGCCGGGTTCTCGTGGCGCAGCCGGATCAGTGCGGTGTAGAAATCCGTAAACCCGTTATGTTCCCACGCGGGTACGGGGTCTTTCTCGAAGAACTCGAAGCGGTGGTCGAACCCCATCTCCTGTCCGGTATAGACGAGCGGCTGCCCGTTGGGCAGCGTGAAGGTCAGCAACGCCATCACGCGTGCCGCGTCGCCCATGCGCTCGAATTCCGTCCCGGCCCACGAGTTTTCGTCGTGGTTCGAGGTGAACATTAGGCGGAACGCCTCGCGCGGCATGGCAGCGGAGTCTCTGGCGACGTAGGCACGCAGGTCTGCGGCGCTTTTGCGTCCCTGTGCGATGTCGTTCAGCAGGTGGTGCAGTTCCCACGCATATGAGGCGTCGAACGCCCCGTCGTGCAATGCGGGGGCTTCGCCCTCGGCGAGCAGGTAGATGCCGGGGTACTCCTTCCGCAGTGCGGGCAGCGTCTGCTGCCAGAAGTCGATGGGTACCTCGCACGCCATATCGCAGCGGAATCCGTCGATGCCGCGGTTGAGCCAGAAACGCATGGCGGCCGCCATTGCGGCACGCATGTCCGTGTTGCCGTAGTCGAGCTTGGCGATGTCCGTCCAGTCGTACTGCACGATGGTGTTGCCCAGCGAGTCGCGCACATACCAGTCGGCCGGATGCTCCTCGATCCAGCGGGCATCGGGCGAGGTGTGGTTGGCCACCCAGTCCAGGATTACGCGCAGCCCGAGTCTGTGGGCGTCGGCTACGAACCGGTCGAAATCCTCCAGCGTGCCGAATTCGGGGTTGACGGCTTCGTAGTCGGAGATGGCGTAGTACGAGCCGAGGGTTCCCTTGCGCTCCTTGACGCCGATGGGGTAGACGGGCATCAGCCAGACGATGTCCACGCCCAGTTCTCTGAGCCGGGGCAGGTGGCGTGCGGCCGCCGCCAGCGTCCCTTCGGGGGTGTACTGGCGCACGTTCATTTCGTAGACGACCGAGTTGTAACTCCAGTCGGGGTGGGCGGCCGGTTGCTGCGGCCGTGTGCCGCAGGCAACCAGTACCATTGCGAGTAGTAATGCGGGCAAGCGTTTCATGGCGTGTCGTTTAGAGCGTGAATACCACCGACGACCAGGCGCCCATGAGCAGTTTCGACGAAGCGTCGCCGCGCTGAAGTTTCACTTCACCTGAGACGCCTACGGCCTTGTCCGGTTGGTCGGTAAGGGTCAGTATCTGCTCCTCCCGGCCGAAGTTGTGCACGACGAGCATCCGTTCGCCGTCCAGCTCGCGGTACCAGGCCGCGATGGATTGCTGCGAGGTGTTGCCGTCGTTGTAGACCGGGTGTTTGACCATCTTGCCCTGCGCCAGCACGGGGTAGGTGTTGCGCAGCCGGGCGAACGTGCGGTAGAGGTTGAGCAGCGAACCGTCGTCGTCGGCCTGTGCCTCGACCGAGATCGCCGGGGTCAGCATCTGCATGTCGATCTTGCCCGAGAGGCTTCCCGAAGCCAGTTCGTTGCCCGCCTTGTCCCACAGGATCGGGGTGCGGACATATTCGTCGCCGTTGGATTTGGTGCCCCAGTACCCGAGCTCTTCGCCCTGGTAAATGTAGGGTGCGCCCTGCGCCGTGAGCAGCACGGCGGCCGCCACCTTCATCTTTTCGGCGGACTGTCCCAGGTCGGAGCCCGTGCGATCCTCGTCGTGGTTCGAAAGTTTCGTGGCTTCGATATAATCGCTGCGGTACTGTGCGTAGAGGGGCTGCACGTCGAGGATGTCCTTGACGAAATAGCATCCGATGCCGTTTTGCAGCGCCCATTTGAGCTTGTACCAGAACGTGAATTCGAACAGCGCCGGCAGCCCCCGGTAATAGGGTGCCGCCTTGTCCGCTTCGTCGAGCATCTCGCCCACCATGTAGAAATCGCCCTCTCCGCCGGCGGCCTTGTAGCTCTCGTTCATGCGGTCGTAGAATTTCTTGAGGAACGTGGGGTTCTCGTCGTTGTAGGCGTTGTGGTAGATGTGCTTCACGGCATCGAGGCGGAACCCGTCCACGCCCATGCGTACCCACTTGTCGGCCGCTTCGGTGACGGCCTTGAACGCCCCGGACTGCTCGGCCTCGGCGGCCTTGCCGTAGTTGAGGTCGGCGAATGCCGCCGTCCAGAAGTGCGAATGGTACATCGTCGGCAGCGAGAACTGCACGTTGGCCGGATCGGCCGAGCGGTTCGACATCAGGGTGAAGGGCTCCCCGAACCGGATGATCGTCCGGTTGTCGGGGGCGCCGTATTTGGTGCCTGCGGCCCACGACGAGGTCGAGGTGCGGACGAGGAATCCCCAGTCGGAATCGAAGTCGAGCGTCAGTTCGTAACTGTTGCCGCCCCTGGCGTAGAAGCGTTTGCTCGTGCCGTTGCCGAAATAGAGGTATTTGTCGTCCGCGCCGCCCTGCGTATTGTCCGCATCCGCGGCATCGGTCGTTTCGGTAACGGTCACCGTCGGGCTGTCGGCATTTGTCCAGTCGAGCACGAACTTGAAGCGCCCGGCGGCACCCGCCCCCGTGTCGGTCGAGAACCATTGTCCGGCATCGTAGCCTGCGGCGCCTTCCGTGGCGATCTGGTCGATCCGCCCGGCCGCGATGTCGGCCTGCGGGTCTTCGGAGAAGATATAGCGGTCACGGTAAGGGCTCCCTTCGGACGCGGCGGCCGATTTGAACCACGGGTGGTCTTTGCCCGTATGGTTGAGCACGTAATCCAGGTAGACCCGGATGCCGCGGGCATGGGCCGCGTCGATGAATGCCCTCAGGTCGGCGTCCGACCCGAAGGCGGGGTTGACCGCCTCGTAGTCGAGCACGTCGTAACCGTGGTACGAAGCCGCCGGATGGATCGGTGAGAGCCACACGGCCGAGGCGCCGAGTGCGTCGATGTAGTCGAGCCGCCGGGTCAGCCCCGGCAGGTCGCCCACCTTGTCGCCGTTGCCGTCGGCAAAGCTGTATACCAGCAGCTGGTAGCTTATGTCGGCGCGTTTGCGGTTGTCCCACGCATCGGGCTGGGCGACGACCTGCTCGCCCTCGAAATCCTGGGAGGCATCGCCGCTCTGTGTCACGGTGACGACGACCGGATCGCAGCCCGGGGCGGTGAAGGTAAGCGTCGCGGAGCGTTTCGACGACTCGTTTGCGGTCGCCGTGACCGCGAACGACGTGGAGGTTTTGCCCGATGTGAGGGCCGGTGTGCACCATGCGGTATTGTCGCTCTGCGTCAGCGACCACGCGCCCGCATCGGTGCGCAGGTCGAGCAGCCGGCTGCCGCCTGCGGCTTCGAATTCTATCTCCGTGGGGGTCACGGAGAGCATACTGCCGCCGGTATCGCCGGTCTTGTCGTCGCTGCACGACACGGATACGGAAAGTACGAGTGCCAGCAGCAGGAAAAGAAATTTTTTCATAGCGGAATCTCGGTTAAAGTTCGTTTCGGGGCCTGCCGTCCGGTCAGGGGCGGCAGGCCAGAAACGGGACGGCAATCTCTGTGTGCCGTCCCGTGAAAGGGTGGCCGTTATTCGGCCTCTGCCGGGGTCTTGCCCTCGGACATGATGTATATCTGCGAATTCGCGAGGTCGAAATAGATGTCGTAGGTGCCGTCGAGCTGGACTTTCATGTTCTGCGAACCGCCGCTGGTGATGATGTCGACGGCCTTGTTGATGTCGACCGCACCGCCCGACGCCGTGCCGTAGTTCTTGGAGTCGTCCCAGGCGTTGTTGAAGCGGATCTTGAATTCGCTGGCGGTGGTCAGGACTACGCCTTTGCGAACGAGGTAGGCGCCCTCCTCGCTCATGGAGAAATCGCCCAGGTCACCCCATCCGGTGATGTTGCCGACCAGTCCCCATGTGTCGGCGACCAGCTCGGGCTTGGCGCCTGCGGCCATCACGTAGGCGCGTCCCGCCTCGGGCAGCAGCCAGTAGTCGTACGTGCCGGCTTCGGCGATCACGGCATTGACCTTGTCGGCGGAAACCTTGAAGGCCGAGCCGATCGTGCAGGTGTAGGGGCTGCTGCCGGCGAATGCGGCGTCGGCCCCGATCCACTGCGACTCGTCGCCGCTCTTGAAGAGGAATTCCGAGTTGGCGGCTACCTCGACCCCTGCGGCCTTGTAGGCCACGATGTTCGAGCTGGCGCTCTCCATGGCCGTCGGGCCCCAGTCGGGGGTTGCGACGGTCTGGCCGTGGATGTACCAGTCGGCCTTTTCCGGCCCCGGGTCGGGTTCTTCGCCGCCGCCCGTGCCGTAGTCGCCGGCATTGAGTTCGTAGGTGATCTCCGCAGAGTTGTTCAGGGTTGCGTATACGCGGTAGTTGCCCGCCGTGGCCTTGATGTTGTCGCCGTTCTGCGAAAGGCGTCCGTCCGCCCCGCCGAAGTTTATCGCCCAGTCGTTGTCCGCACGGAATTTGAATTCCCCGGCGGTCAGTGTGACGTCGACCCAGAAACGCTGTTTTTGGGTGTCGAAATTCATCTCCGTGTCGGTGTCCCAGCCGCCCGGAGTGGCATCGCCGATAATACCCATCGAGTTGAACGACAGCTTATTGCTTAACGTTAATGTCGAACGGTCGAATACGAAGCGGTAGAAGCGCTTGGAATAGACCATGATGTTTCCGGAACCGCCGCTGGAGATCAGCGTGATCGACGGGGCTTCCGTTTCCGGAGCCGCAGCATCACCGTCGGTGCCCCAGTTGCAGGCATCGTTCCAACCGGCTTCGCCGCTCAGTTTGAAGCCGTTGGCGGCTTTTTCGCCCAAGTCAACGATAGCTTCGTAGGTGACCTCGTCGCCGGAGAAACAGAACAGTCCCTGTGCGTTGTCGAAATTCCAGCCGCAGTAATCGCCGATTACCCAGACCTGGGGATAGGTACGCTCGGCCGTCGTCACGGTCATGCGGACGGTGGCGGGGGCGGAGTAGAATTTTTCGAAGTCGGTGCCGATCGTGGCGCTGATGTAGAAATCCACGTCCGTAGGTTCGCCCGAGGGAACCCCCAGGCCGCCGTCTTCCACGGACAGCGCAAGGATGTTGTTGAGGCTTTCATAGGTCTGTTCCGACGAGGTGCCGTTCATTCCCGTGAAGAGCACCAGTTTCGCACCGTCGTTGTACGAGGCTTCGATCGAGTAGTTGATCTGGGTGCGGACGCCGAAGTCGGCGGCGTCCCAGGTGAAGGTCTGCGTCGAGCCCATGTTGTCGGGCGTAATGACGATCTCCCCGGGCAGCGCATGCAGCACGGGCGCCACGACCTTGTCGGGGTCGTAGGCCTTTACCTCGTCGAGCTTTTGGCAGGCGGAGAGGAGCCCCGTCGCAGCCGCCAGCATCATCGCATATCGTGTAATTTTCATAGTCGTACGATTTTTAGGGTTGGTTATTTATCGGTTGCGTTTCCGTAGCCGGGATTCTGGTGCAGTTCGGGGTTGGAAGCGAGCTCCGACGAAGGGATGGCAAAGATTTTCATGTAATCATCGAACCCCTGTCCGGTGAAGGTGCCGCCCTTGTATGTCCAGAGGAACGACGGGGTGGTGAACTTGCCGTAGCGGATCAGGTCGGTGCGGCGGTGCCCCTCCCACATCAGCTCGCGGGCACGCTCCTCGAGCAGGTAGTCGGCCGTGACCGACGAGGGGGCCGATACCCCGGCGCGGTCGGTCAGCTCCTTGAGCTTCGGCAGCGCGGTGTTGGCCTGTCCCAGGTTCATGCAGGCCTCGGCGTAGATCAGGTAGATCTCGCCCAGGCGGATCATCGGGAAGTCGATGTCGCTGTATGCCTTCGATGCAGCCGTGGCAAGGAATTCGTCGTTGGTCATGTTGTGGGGGATATTGTTGAACTTGAGGCAAGTCCACCCGTTGAGGAAGACATAGAGCGCATCGTTCATCGACTCCTGGCGGCCTTTGATGTAGAACATTCCGCCGCGTTTGTCGTTGACCGTATATTCGCCCGTGGTGTAGTCCGCGTTGCGGGCGTTGAAATATTTCTGTACGTATTCGTAGGGTACGCGGATGCCGGCCCAGCCGTTGTTCACGCCGTTGATCTTCTGTTCGGCCGTCACGTCGGTGGCGGCGATGGCTGCCAGCGTCAGGTACGACGTGCCGCCGTAGGACTGCGTCTGCTCGGCGTCGTATGCCACGCCGAAGATGATCTCCTTCAGGGCGTCGGCGTTCTCGCCGTTGTCGCCGCGGAAGAGGTCGGAATACTCCGGGCAGAGCGAGTAGCCCATGCCGAAGATCGCTTCGCAGGCGGATTTGGCCTCCGTCCACATCGGGGTGCCGGCATAAACCTCGGCATTGAGGTACATGCGGGCCAGCAGGCCGTTGACCGCACCCTTGTCGGCACGCGGGTAGTTCGAGCGTGCGGCAGGCATCGCGCTTTCGTCCGAAGCCAGGTCGGTCAGCTCCGAGATGCAGTAGTCAAAGACATCCTTGCGCGAGGCCTGTTTGGGGTTCACACCGCCGCCGAAGGGCGAGGTCTCGGTCGTAAACGGCACGTCGCCGAACACGTCGAGGGCGATCCAGTAGAAATAGGCGCGCAGGAAACGGGCCTCGGCACGGAAGCTCTGGATCCTGGCGGCCAGTTCGCTGCTCACGCCGCGGTCGGAGAGTTTGTCCGAGGCGGTCTGGCGCAGGTACTCGTTCACGTAGGCGATGCCCTGCAACGTACGTACGTAGACGGCGTAGGTCGCGTCGTTGTCGGCGTCGGACCACGTGTCGGTATTCATGGCGCGAACCCAGGCGTCGTTCTCCCAGGCGCATTTGCAGGCGTCGGCCGTAACCTCCTGGATCGTCCAGAATGCGCGGATGAGCTCCGAGGCGCCGCCGTCGCTGACCTGCAGGTCGGTGGTGTCGTTCGAGACGAAATTGAAATAGAGTTTGGTGAGCCCGGCCAGGTAGCCGTTCTCGTCTTTCCCGTAGACGGTCTCCGAGGTCGAGTCGGACGGGTTGAGGGGCAGGGTGTCGAGATCCCCGATGCACGAAGTGAGCAGCATCGTTGCGCCTGCCGCCGCCAAGGCGAAATGTTTTATGTCGATTTTCATGGTTCGTTCGTTTTTAGAAGTTTACATTCAGACGCAGCGAATAGGTGCGCGGGCGCGGCCAGATCGAGCCGTCGATGCCGTTGACGCCCGGTATTTCGGGGTCTACGCCGCTGTAATCGGTGATGACGAATACGTTCTGCACGCCGAAGGCGACGCGCATCGAGCCCTTCCAGTTGCCAATCTTGTTGAACGTGTACCCGAGGTTGATGTCGTCCATGCGGAAGAACGAAGCGTTTTCGAGGAACATGTCCGAATACCACTGCTCGCCGCTGTTGGCCTTCGTAAAGCCGGTCTTCTTGACCAGCCGTGCGAAGTTGGGCAGGTTGCCGGCGTTGATGTCGATGTTGGACGTCGAGTTGGCCGAGGCGAAGTCGTTGAAGACCCAGTTGCCCGCCGAACCGTGGCCGTTGAAGCCGAAGTCCCAGTTCTTGTAGCTCAGCTTGAGGCTGATGCCGTAGAAGAAGTCGGGGTTGGGGCTCTTGTCGGTCATGTAACGGTCGCCCTGGTCGATCTGGCCGTTCTTGTTGCGATCCACCAATGCGTTCTGGATCGGCTTGCCGTCCTGGTCGTAAACCTGCTGGAAGCAGTAGTAGGTGTAGGGTGCATAACCCACCATGTGGCGCTGGAGCAGGTTGCCCGTACCCTTGGTGATGCTGCTCACCTGGATGGCGTAGTCGGGGTCGTCGGTGTTGTTGAGCTTGGTGAACTCGGTGTGCTGGAACGTGCCGTTGAAGCCGACCGTGAGGTTCCAGTCCTTGGTCTGCACGGGGATGAAATTCAGGTTGAACTCCACGCCCTTGTTCTCCATCGAGCCGATGTTGGTGAGCACCGTGTTGCCGAAGTTCGAGCCCATGGGGGTGATGACGTTGTTCAGGAGGTCGTCCGTCTGACGCAGGTACCAGTCGACGCTGCCGTTGATGCGCCCGCCGAGGAACCCGAAGTCGAGGCCGACGTTGTAGGTCGTCGTGGTCTCCCATTTGATGTTGGGGTCGTAGGCGCCCGGCGTGAGGTAGAACATGTGCCCGGCGCTGCCCATGTAATAGGTCTTATAGACGTCGGTCGACATGTCGTAACGCGCCAGGTAGGGATAATTGGAGCCGATCTCCTGCTGCCCGGTCTGCCCCACGCTGACGCGCAGCTTGAGGGCCGAGACGGCACGCGAATCCTTCAGGAAATTCTCCTCGGCGATGTTCCACGCAAAGGCGCCCGAAGGGAAGAGGCCCCAGCGGGTATCCTTCGAGAAACGCGATGAGGCGTCGTCACGCAGTGTGAAGGAGAAGAGGTATTTCGAGGCGATCGAATAGTTCAGGCGTCCGTAGAACGAGAGCAGATAATTCTCCTGGCGGTTGAACGGGTAGCGCGAATCCTCGCCCTTCTGCTCGTGCGTCTCGTTGAAATAGGATACCGAGTGGTCGGAGCTGTAGAAATGCTGCCACGAATAACCGGCCATCACGTCGAGGTGGTGGATGCCCCACTCCTTATTGAAGTTGGCGTAGAATTCGAGCAGCTGGTTGCGGCGGAAGTTCGTCGTCCACGAATACTGTCCCCAGCCGCGGGCCTCGGTGTCGGTGTATGCCTGGAACGAGCCGGGGTTCACGCCGTCGTAGGTCTTGGCGCTCGATACGTCGAGGCCGAGGTTGAGGTTGAAGCGCAGCGCCTCGAAGCCGTGAACCTTATAGTCGATCTGGGCGTTGCCGATGAAACGCTTGGCACGCGCCGTATTGTCGCGGTCGTAGAGCTGCGAGAGCGGGCCTGCGCCCAGCAGGGTGTTGGGCGTGAAGTCCTCGCCGCGGCCCGATCCGTAGTTCCAGTATCCGTTGGTGGTCGTGTAGTCGATCGAACCGTCGTCGTTGCGGAAATAGGGGTCGATCGTGGGGTTGAAGAAGGCCGCCGAACCCACCACGCCGCCCGAGGCGTAGCGCTGCGACGTGATGACGCCCTTGGCGTTGAGGTTGACCGTGAGGTGCTTGTCGAAGAAGTTGGGCGAGAGGCTCAGGTCGAGCGTCCCGCGTTCGTATTTCGATGTTTCGAGCGTACCCTGCTGGTTGGTGTAGCCCACCGATGCGCGGTAGGGCATCCTATCGTTGATGTTGCCGATCAGGCTGACGTTGTGGTCATGCGAAATGGCGGTGCGGAAGACCAAGTCCTGCCAGTTGGTGTTCTTGTCGCCGAGCATCGACTGCACCTTGTCGCCCGTGGTCGTACCTGCGGGGTATACCTGGTCGATGTAGGTGCGGAACTCGCCGGGCGACATCACGGGCAGCTCGTCGGAGTTGGTCTGGACGCTCACGCTGCCGCTGTACGATACGCGGGGCGTGTTGCCGCGCCCCTTCTTGGTGGTGACGAGGATGACGCCGTTCGAGGCGCGCGAACCGTAGATGGCCGCCGCCGAAGCGTCCTTGAGCACGGTGAAGGATTCGATGTCGTTGGGGTTGATCGTCTCCAGCGGGTTGGCCATACCCTTGCCGCCGTCGACTGCGATGGGCACCCCGTCGATCACGATCAGCGGGTCGTTCGAGGCGTTGAGCGAAGCCGCACCGCGCACGCGGATGGTGGCGCTCGATCCGGGGCCTCCGTCGCCGGGGATGATATGCACGCCCGGAACCTTACCCTTGAGCATGTCCTGTGTGGAGACCACGGCGCCGCGGTTGAACTCTTCGGCCTTGATCGCCACGACCGAACCGGTCATGTCGTTCTTCTTGACCGTACCGTAGCCGATCACCACCACGTCGTCGATACCCATGGCATCCTCTTCGAGCGTGAGGTGCGCCAGCAGCGACGAACTGGCCACCAGGCTGACGGTCTTGTAACCGACATAGCTGACCTCGATGACCGACTCGGGGCCGGCGGCGCGGATGGCATAGTCGCCGTCGATGCCCGTCGAGACACCGTTGGTCGTGCCCTTTTCGACGACGGTAGCGCCCAGGATCGGCATCCCGGACTTGTCGACAACTACGCCTTTTACCTCATAACCAGCGTTTTGCGCCAGCGTGAGGGGGGGGGTAAATTGACATATGAGCAAGATACCCGCACACATAGTTAAAAATCGTTTCATAAGAATTTTGGTTAGTTTATAAGTTGATTTTATGGATTGTAGGTCATTGGGCCTTGTGTTCTTTGACCAGGAAGACCGACACGGCGGCCAGCAGCATGAATACCCCGGCGAGCGCCAGCATGTCGGCCGCATCGGAGGCGAAGCAGTACTTGACGATGGCACCGCCGGTCAGTCCGATGACGATCTGGGGGACGGTGATCGTGAAATTGAAGATACCCATGTATACGCCCATGCGGCGTGGCTCGACCGCGCGCGACAGGATGGCGTAGGGCATGGCGAGGATGCCCGCCCAGGCGATGCCGATCCCCACCATCGGGAGCATCAGCGCGTACTGGTCGTGCAGCAGGCACAACCCCGCGAAGCCCAGCGCCCCGGCGAGCAGGCAGGCAGCGTAGACGGGTTTGTTGCCGTAGCGCGCGGCGACGCGCCCGAGGAACAGGGCGGCGATGCAGGCGGGGATGGGGTAGGTGCCGTTGAGCACGCCGACCCATGTCTGCGTGGCGCCGGCCGAGAGCACTTCGCCCGTGGCATGGTCGGTGACTACACCCGTGATGGCGGGTTTGAGGTAAGTCCACATCAGGAAGAGCGCCGCCCACGAGAAGAACTGCGTGACGCCCAGCCGCACCATCACGCCGGGGACGTTGCGCATGAGGCCGACGAAGCTCATCGGTTTGGCGTCCTCCTCGGAGAGGTTGTTGTAGCGGGCGAACTCCCCGGGCGGATATTCCCGTGTCTTGAACGAGGTGACGAGCACCGTGAGCAGCAGGATCGCGCCCCCGGCATAGTAGGAGTAGGCGATGTGCGGCGAAACATGCCCCGGAGCGGCCTCGTCCGACACGCCGAGCCATGTCATGACGAGCGGCAGGATAGCGCCGACGACCGCACCGAGGTTTATCAGGAAGGTTTGTACCACGTAGCCCTGTGTCTTCTGCGAATCGTCGAGCATGTCGGCCACCAGCGCCCGGAAGGGCTGCATCGTGACGTTGAACGACAAATCCATGAACAGCAGGATGAAAGCCCCCATGGCGAGCGGAGCGAAGGCGAGCAGTTTGGGGCAGTTGGGCATGAGTACTAGCGCCAGCGTTGAGATCAGCGACCCGCCCAGGATGTAGGGTATGCGGCGGCCCCAGCGCGTCCAGGTGCCGTCGGAAAAAAGCCCCACGATGGGTTGAACGATCATGCCGGCCAGCGGTGCTGCTAGCCAGAAGTAGCTCAGGTGGCTGACATCTGCCCCCAGCGATTCGAAGATGCTCGACGTGTTGGAATTCTGGAGCGAATATCCGATCTGCACGCCGAGGAAGCCGAAGCTGAGGTTCCAAATCTGCCAAAATGAGAGTTTAGGCTTGGTCATTTCGGTTTTTCGGTTGGTTTTCAGGTTATACAAATTTTAATAAAAAAATCCGGACGGCGAACCGCAGGGCGACGAACGGAAGGTTCAGCCGGATGAACGGGCGGATTTTTGCGACGAACGGTAGCCCGCGGGGGACGATTTGGAATTTCCGCGGAAAAACACTACCTTTATTCGTAATAAACGAAACCCGTATATACTTTAATACAGCCTCAGTCAGCCTATATGCGATCGCTCAAAGTGTCCGGAATCATCCACCTGTTCGCCGTGCTCCATGCCGTGGTCGCCCTTTCGTGCCATCTGGCGGGGATCAACGACGAGTTGGTGCTGACGCTGCTGACGATCGTGCTGATCGTGCTGATCTGCCTAAAACGGGGCCTGAATGTGGAGTTCACCGCAGCCAGCGTGATCGTCGTCAATGTGATCGGCTACCTGCTGGGTACGGGTGGTGCGCAGCTGATCGAGCTGTTATTGCACGCCCCGCCCGTGGTGCATGCCGTTTCGACCTTCATCACCACCGAGATCCTGGGCTGGAGTATCGTGTGGTTTACCAAGTTGTTTCGCCGCGGCGACGACACGGCGAGCCGCTCCTCGGCTTGGACGCCCCGCATCGGGTTACTGCTGCTGGCCGTGGGGGTGATTTTCGTGCTGAGGCTGGCCTATGTCGAACTTTTCACCTCGCCCTCCTTTTCCACAGACCGCCTCTACCACATGGCCGACTTGCTGGTTTCGAACTCCGCGGCATTGATTATCCTGCTGTGCGTCAATATCATCTATGTCCGGCATACGCGCAGGCGTGAAACCCGACACGGCCCGATCGCCGAAATTGCGGCCTTCCTCCTGTTCGTGCTGCTCACGTCGGCCTGCGTGGCGCTTATTACGGGGCTGCACCTGCCGTTCGCCTTCGATCGCTCGTTCACCGCACGGGAGTTCCTGCAACTGTGGATCATCACGCTGCTGGTCGAGGTAATCCTCTATTCGGTCGTATTTATGGTTGATTACGCCCTGGTCGCACGTGCCGTGCTGCGTGCCGAGCGCGGTAAGGCGCACCAGGCGCAGTTCCGTTACATGAAACTCAAACAGCAGGTCAACCCCCATTTCCTGTTCAACTCGCTCAATATCCTCGACTGTCTGGTCTGCGAGCAGCGCACGGAGCAGGCCAGCGTCTACATCCATAAACTGGCGGGCATTTACCGTTACATGCTCCAGAACGAGGAGGAGACACTCGTGCGCCTGCGCGAGGAGATGGCCTTCGTGGGGATGTACGTCGACCTGTTACAGGTGCGTTTCCCCGAAGGGTTCCGCGTGGAGACCGACATTTCGGATGAGGCCATGAACCGCCATGTCCTGCCCTGCTCGGTGCAGTTGCTGATCGAAAACGCCATCAAGCATAACTCGGTGGGGGCCGACCGGCCGCTGGTGATCCGCATCGTCGCCGTGGCCGAGGCCGTGACGGTGTCGAACAACCTTCAGCTGAAGGTATCCGGCAACCCCTCGACCCGTGTGGGGCTGAACTACATCCGCCAGCAGTACCTCGACCTGTCGGGCATCCCGATCGGGATACGCCGTACCGATACCGAATATTGTGTCACCTTACCGTTGCTGTAATATGAACGTACTGATCGTAGAAGACGAAATGATGGCCCAGGCAAACCTGGCGCGAGCGCTGACCCAGCATTTTCCCGACGTACGGATCGTCGGGACGACCGGCTCGGTCAGGGAAACGGTGCTCTGGCTGCGCACGCCGGGGAACAGTGCCGATGTGATTTTCATGGACGTGGAACTCTCCGACGGGGATTGCTTCGAGATATTCCGCCAGGCGGACGTAACGGCGCGGGTCATCATGACCACCGCATATGACAATTACGCCGTGCGGGCGTTCGAGGTCAACAGCATCGACTACCTGCTCAAACCGATCGACCTCGCGGCGCTGCGGCGTGCCGTGGAACGTTGCCGTGTGCGGAGCGGGGGCATCGACCCCGACGTATTGCTGAACGCAATCCGCAGCCCGCGCGAATACAAACAGCGCTATGTCGTGCGTTTCAACGACCGGATCGTCCCGGTGCAGACCACCGACATCGCCTATTTCTACTCGGAAGAGAAAAACACCTACCTTGTCACGAACGACAACAACCGCTACATCATGGATCAGTCGCTCGACGTCCTTTCGGACGAACTGGATCCCGGGCGGTTTTTCCGCATATCGCGCAGCTGCATCATCGCCATGCCGGCGATCGTCAGCATCGTGAAATACCTGGGCAACCGGCTGAAGATCACGGCACGTCCGCGTCCGGAGTTCGAGATGGTGGTGAGCCGGTCGCGGGTCGACGACTTCCTGAAGTGGCTGGAGGGGAATGGCTGAGCCTTGGTCGCGACGGGCAGGTCTTCGGCCCCCCCCCTCCGTTTCCGGGTTTTGTCCTCCGGCCTTCCGGGTTACCGTTCCTGCGGCGGGCGGGGGCTCCGGTTCCGGCGGGAGAGGGGAGTTCCGCAGAGGAGTTCCTCTGGAATTTTCCGCCGAGGACTGAAAGTTCACTTTGAAGGATCATGCTGCGGGCGTTCCTCCGGAGGCGTCCTTCGAGGGCTTCGGTTGAGAGATCCCAGGAAGGGATTCCCGTGGAAGGTTTCCGCAGGGGCACCCGGGAGGATGGCGCGGCGGCATGATAAAAGGGGCGCTCCGGAAATTCCGGGGCGCCCCTTATTTTTGCGGCCGGGGTCGGCGCTGCCGCAGTCTGCCCGTCAGCGGCGCCCGCTGCAGGCGATCATGTCGTGCAGCGACTCGTTGAAAGTCTCCTTGTGCAGCAGTTCCTCGAGCGGGAGGTGCATTCGGTAACGCCAGTAGTATCGGGCGACGGCCGGGACGTTGATGCGTTCCTTGGCCGGGTCGGGGTAGCGCAGTTCCCCGTCGGTCGAGAACCAGTCCTGCAACGGCAGGATGGTGAGCATCGCCGGGGAATTGAGGTGCATGTCGAGGATGCGCCGGCATATCCACGGCTCGCAGAAATAGGGAACGTCGCCCCCGATGCCGAGTGCTTCGTGGTAGAAGCGCGCCGTGAGTTCGCGGTCTTCCTCCCACCATGCCCGCAGCGGGTTCATGTCGTGCGTCGAAGTGGTGCAGACCGAGAAATAGGGGTAGTGCGCCGGGTCGGCGAAGAGTTCCCCCGGCGTCTTGGGCATGCGCTGGATTTCGAGCGAGAGGATTTGCAGTTCGTGCATCGTCTCGGGGACGCTGTCGGGAATCATGCCCAGGTCTTCGCCGCAGGTCAGCATCTCGGTCGCCGAGAGGAGCACCGGGAGCTTGCGCAGGGCGGATTCCTGCCAGAAACGGTTGTGCCGGTGGTAGAAGAAGTCGGTATAGAGCCGGTCGAAAGCTGCACGGCGCTCTCCGTCGAGCCGGCGGTAGGCGTGCGTCGAGTGGGGGGCGATGCGGGGGTGGAAATAGCCCTTGCGGCGCGGGTCTTCGATGAAGAGCACGTCGTCGAGCAATGCCATGAGCCCTTCCCGCAGCCGGGTCTGGCGTTCGTCGTCGCCCGGGAAGCGGGCTGCGACCTTGCGCTGGGTGGCATAGGCGGGCAGTAACCGCCCCTCCTTCATGCAGGTGGCGCGGACTTCGCCGGCCAGGTCGCCGAACAGTTCCCCGAGCATGTGTTCGTCGGGCGCCGGGGTGGTGTAGCGTCCGTCCTGCGTGTCGAAGCCCATGCCGCGCAGTTCATCTGCGGAATAGGGCAGGGCGGGGTTGAAATAGCCCAGCAACCCGTGTACGGCATGCGTGGGAATCTCCCAGATGCGGAAGAACCCGAGGATGTGGTCGATGCGGAAGGCGTCGAAGTATTCGGCCATCTTGGCCATGCGTGCCCGCCACCAGGCGTAGCCGTCGCGTGCCATGCGTGCCCAGTTGTAAGTCGGGAATCCCCAGTTCTGCCCGACGGCCGAGAATGCGTCGGGCGGAGCCCCGGCCTGCGAGTCCATGTGGAACAGGTGCGGGTAGAGCCATGCGTCGACGCTCGTGCGGCTGATGCCGATGGGCAGGTCGCCCTTGAGGACGATGCCGTGGTCGCGGGCGTAGGCGCAGACCTCGGACAACTGCGTATGCAGGTGGTATTGGACATAGCAGTGGAATGCGATGTCGCGGCTGTGGCTGCGGCAGTAGGCGTCGACGGTTTTGCGGTCATAGCGGGCGAAGCCGCCCCAGCGGGTGAAGTCGGGCGTGCCCGTTTCGTCGCGCAGCGTGCAGAAGGCGGCATAGGGGATGAGCCAGTGTCTATTGGCGGCGATGAAGTCCTTGTAGTCGCGGCGTGCCGCAGTGCGGGTTCCGTGGCGTTCGAACGCCCGGCGGAGCAGCCGCAGTTTGTGCCGGTTGACCCGTTCGTAGTCTATTTCGGGGAGTGCGTTCAGTTCGTTGCGCAGGGTGCGGTACTCGTCGTCCTCCACGACGCCCGCGGCCGGCAGCCGGATGAACTGCGGGTGCAGGGCGAAGGTCGAATTGGCGTTGTAGGGGTAGGAGTCTTCCCATGTACCGGTCATGGTGGTATCGTTGATCGGCAGTACCTGGATGACGCACTGCCCGGTGGCGGCCGCCCAGTCGATGAGCCGTTTCAGGTCGTAGAACTCACCGACGCCGAAATCCTCTTCCGTACGGAGCGAGAAGACCGGGATCGCCGTCCCGGCGCCCTGCCATCTGCGTTCGGGGAACCGCGGGTACGCCGCGGCGTCGAGGGCGTGTTCGCCGGCGCCGGGCAGTTCGCCCCAGGTGCGGTTGGCACCCTCCTCCCACAGGATGGGGGTGAGGGTCTTGCGGTCGGCGATCAGGAATTTGTATTCGAACCGGTGTGCGGTATGTAGCGTGAGTTCCCATTCCGGGAAGCGGCTGTCGTCCATCGGGACGATTCGTTTCCAGTCGCCCAGTTCACGGCCGCTGCCGGCGACGGCGAGCGTTTCGTCCGGCCGCAGGGTGGGCAGGATGACGCGCAGGGTGATGTTGCCGGCTGCTTTCTTCGGATTACCGGTTTTCCCGCGGCCGAAGATGCCCCGGGTGAATGCCGAGGAGTAGAACGGCGTGTCGGAGGGCATCTCCTGCCAGCGGTCGCGAATGCGCAGCGTACGCACCCCCTCCCGGGACGGGATCCGCAGCGTGTGCGGCCGCCATTCGCTGCGGATGCACACGCCCTCGCGCTCGACTTCGTAACGGTATTCTGCCGGCTGCGCCGCAGGGGCGTACCGCTCTACGGCGCAGGTCCAGACGCCGCCGTCGGCGTATTGCAGGGCGATGCGCCGCTTGCCGAGGCGGAGTACGAGCTGTTCGCCCCAGCGGGTACGGTATTCGATGCTGATCAGGAGTGTCATTCGTATATTCACTTTAATGATTATAACTTTGAGGAAATAAAGACATCAGAGCATGGAATAAGTCCGAAATTTCATTGGTCTACGAGACCGGGGACAATGTTCCGGCCCCATGCTGCCGTTTCCTGTTACAATCCAAATAAATCTGGATCAAAGTTTTCGGTTAAATTTGTTTTTATTTCATTTGCAATACATTGCGATTCTTGATGAGTTTCCCGGCCAAAGGTCAAGGCACAGCGTGTCTCCGCCGGCCTTCGATCGAGTCGGTGCGGAGTCACGATGTGCTTTGACCTTTGGCTCTTGCGAAAGCCGTGATTTCAGAACCCGTAAAAATCCTTCGGTAGACAGACTTTCCACAGCGGTCAGTATTCTGCCGCATGTTCCTGTATTAGTTTACAAAGGCCAGAGGAGCATTTTACATTAAGCGGACTCCAAAGCCGCACGCAATATGTAGTATTCTCTCTGGGAAAATCCGTTTACCGGAAGGGGTTGCTTATGACACGACACTATTGACATATTCGGTCTGGTGTTTCAACACGAAGTATAGTCTATTTACCAGTTTGCGGGCGACCTTTACGATGGCCTTGCTCTTGGGCATCCGCTTGCATTGTTCTGTATAAAACAGATTCATCGCGGGATCTTGGCGTATAGCCACCCATGCAGCCTCTATCAGATTACAGCGCATGACGGCGTGTTTTCGCACGGTAATGTCTCCTGTTCCGTCTTTCTCTCCGCTGCTATGGCACATCGGGATCATCCCGATATAGGCGGCCAGTTGTTCGGCATTGCGGAAACGGGTTATGTCGCATATCTCCGACAGAAACGCCATTCCCGTAGTCTGCCCGAACCCCGGAACGCTCATAATCAACCGCTGCGGTTCGCGGAATCGGTCCGCCTTGGCCAAGGCCCGTAAAGCCCGTGTCATCTCCAACTTCTGACGGCGTAGTTCCTCCAGATGCCGGAGCTGAATGTCGAGGGCCTGACGATCGCTCGGAGTGAGTGTCTCAACCTCTTTCAGCCATGCGAAAAAGCGTTTCGATCAGTTGGAGAAAGGTTCGAGGAACTCCTGCGGAATCCCGATGCCTAAACACCGTAACTGGGACTTGATCCGGTTCTTCTGACGGGTCGTGTCTTTGGTGATCGAGTTCTTCAATCTTATCAAGGAACGCATTTCCAACGATACACTGTCCGGCGTATAAATGCCTTTCAGTTCGTTGGCTCTTAAACTCCGCGCCAGCTTGCCGCTGTCCACGGCGTCACTCTTACGCAGCTTTTCGCTGCTCTTGGTCGGTACGTCGGCCGGGTTGACCACGATGTTGTCGATCCCCAATGCCGTCAGGCGTTCGTGTATCCAGAATCCGCAAAAGCCCGCTTCGTACACCGAATGATACTCGGCTCCCGGATAAACTCCTCGTCAGAAATCCGTGCAACGCTTCCGGGGCCGGATTTTGACTGAATTTCTTCAGTACAGAGGTCGCGGACAAGACCGTTACCGACCAACTCTTCAAATGGACGTCGATTCCTACATAAATCTTTTGTCCTTTGAAATAATTTCATTTCTTCGTTCTCTCATGGCTATCGTCGTTTTAGTTAGTAAAGGTCTCGCAACTTTAATCTAACCAAAATCTCGATAGCTTTTTCATCTATCCGCTTTCATCGCAGTCAACTCTGATTGTAAACATAGGGATTACATCAGAATCTGGATAGTTCGTCGTTTGTTTGGAATCGGTTTATACAAAATTACAAAAATAATCTGGTTTTGTCTTTCTGGCAGGGAAAAATCAGAGCCCTTCTCCATGAAATTGCGGACACGATGCGGACACGGAAAAAGAAAAATCCCCTCAGAGTTTCCTCTAACGGGATTTTTTGTGCCCAGGACAGGAATCGAACCTGCACGCCTTGCGGCACACGCACCTGAAACGTGCGCGTCTACCTATTCCGCCACCTGGGCATTTCTGGAATTGCGGTGTGCAAAAGTAATACTTTTTTCTGAAACACCAACTCTTTTTTCAAAAAAAATCTACTTGCTGAAGAACTTGTGCTGAAACAGAAGCAGATAGACGACTGCCACCGAGATGTAGGCATCGGCCAGATTGAAGATCGCGCCGAAGAAATAGTTGTTGCTGTCGACCAGAAACCGCAGCAGGCGGGGTACGCCGTTCCATTGGAACAGCGGGAAATAGAACATGTCGACCACTTTGCCCATCATAAACCCGGCGTAGTGCCCCCCGAATTGAGCCACCGTGTAGGGCGTCGATTCGGAGAAGATCAATCCGTAGAATGCGCTGTCGAGGATGTTGCCCATGGCGCCGGCGAAGATCAGCGCGAGGCCGACGATCACTCCCTTGGGCGTGTCTTGGCGTTTGGTGCAGAGGTGGTGCATCAGCCAGCCGATGAATCCGACCATGACGATCCGGAAGACGCCCAGCAGCAGCTTGCCCCAGTCGAAGCCTCCGCGCGAGGCGATGTGCATGCCGAAGGCCGCGCCGTTGTTCTCGATGAACCGCAGCTGGAACCAGTCGGGGAAGACGACGATCGACTCGTCGAGGTGCATGTGGGTCTTGATCCAGATTTTGAGCGCCTGGTCTGCGATGAGCAGCAGCACGATGAGCAGCGATATTTTCTTGAAATTCATAATCGTAGTGGTATTCGGTTGCAAAAATAGTAAAAAAATCTCCTTTTTTGGAACTCCGGGGCGATTTTACCTCCCGGGTCATGCACTTTGGCGGAAAAATCATATCTTTGGAAAATCGAAAAGTTTGACGATCTATGAAAAAATTGCTACTCCTCTGCGGGCTGTTGGCGGTATTTGCCTGTACGGAAGAGCCTGCGGACTCTGCCGGCGGCAATGGCGGACGGAAGGCCCGGGTGCTGGGTTCCCCGACTTCGCGGCTGGCGTTGCGGGGGAGTCTTTCCGTAAAGCTGTCGCCCGAAACGGCACAGGCGGTTGCCGCTGCGCAGGCGCAGCGGCCCGCGACACGCAGCGGTGTCGCGACCCGTTCGGGTGTCGGCGGCATCGACGCAATCCTGCATGAAATCGACGCCGGGCGTTTCGAACGTGTCGTCGCATACAATCCCGAGTGGGAGGACGTTTACGAGGAGACGGGCATCAACCGCTGGTATACGATCGCGTTCGACGACGAAATTCAACTCTCCGAGGTCGGCGAACGGCTGGCGGCGTTGCCCGGCGTTGCGGTCGTGGAGTACGGGATTGATCCCCGCTATATCCGTCCGATGAGCGAAGGCCCTGCCGTTCCGGCTTCCGAGGGCATGTTTTCCCGTGTGGGCGAGACCCGCGCCGCGAAGGCGATGAACGATCCGATGCTGCCTTTTCAGTGGAATTACGACAACCCGGGCGGAGGCCTCTTTCCGGATGTCGCCGTCAAGCCGGAGGCGGGGGCCGACATCGACCTGCTGGATGCCTGGCAGCTCTGCACGGGCAGCGAGGAGGTTATCGTCGCGGTGATCGACGAACCCGTGCAGATCACCCATCCCGACCTGCGGGCGAACATCTGGTCGAATCCGAAGAATTCGCAGGAACACGGCTATAATTTCTGGGACGACACCCCCGAACTCGACTGGAAGTCGGTCGGCGGGGATGACCGCAATCCGGAATACGCGGACCACGGAACGCATGTCGCAGGCGTCATCGCCGCCGTGAACAACAACGGCCGGGGCGTTTGCGGCATCGCCGGCGGGCGGAGCAACAGCGGCGGCGTGCGGATCATGTCGTGCCAGATCATGGGCAACAGCACGACCGGCGGCAAGGGAAACCCGACGGTCAAGGCCTTCGAATATGCCTGGACCAACGGTGCGATCATCGCCCAGAACAGTTGGGGATACAATCTCGAAACGGCGGACGGCACGAAGATCACCCCCGAGGAGTTTGAGCGGGAGTGGAAGAGCAATTATGGCATCATGCGCGACGCCATCGACACCTTTGTCCGCGGGGCGGGGACCCGGAACCCGAACTCCCCGTTGCAGGGCGGGCTTGTGATTTTCGCCGCCGGCAACGAGGGCGACGTTTACGGCGACGTCCGGATCTATCCGGCCGCCTACGATCCGGTGATCGCCGTCGGGGCGATGGACTGGAGTTTCCGCCCGGCCTATTATACCGACTACGGACCGTGGGTCGACATCGCGGCCCCGGGAGGCGACCGCTATTCCGGAAAGACGACGCGGACCGCTTCCGACGGGAGGACGGTCTTTTATAGCAATGCGCAGATTTTGAGCACGATCCTCTGCGACGATGCGATCGCTTATCAGGACGGACGCAAGGATGGCGGGATGTACGGCTACGGTTTTATGCAGGGGACTTCGATGGCGTGCCCGCACGTTTCGGGCGTTGCGGCCCTGGGGCTTGCTTACGCGGCGCAGAACGGAAAGAAATATACGCCGGCCGAATTCAAGGCCCTGCTATTGAGTTCCGTTTACGGCATCGACGACTGCTTCGCCGGCTCGAAGGACGGGGAGCTGGGTCCTATTGCCGATATGGCCGTCTATAAGAATAAAATGGGCGGAGGCTGTATCGACGCCCTGAAACTGCTGTTTGCCGTCAAGGGGACTCCCGCCGTCTATGTGAGGACCGGAGAGCCGGTGACCGTGGACTTCGCGCGTTATTTCGGGGGCGACCGGAGCCGGGTTGCGCTGACTGCCGCGTCGTTCGTATCGCCGGGCAACCTGGGGCTGTCCTCTTCGAAGGCGGTGTTCGACGGTACGAAGATCACTTTCGACTGTCCCGAACCGGGAACTTCCATGCTTCGGATAAGCGCGGTGTCGGGCGATACGGAGTTCGTGCGCGAATTCGCCGTCGTTTCCCGTGCCGGACTGGCCGCCAACGGCGGATGGCTTTGACCGGCTTTCCTCCCCGGTATGTCCTGCGGCGGTTCCGTGCGGAGCCGCCGTTTTTCTGCCTCTATTAATATATATAGGTAGTATCGGCTTTATCGGGTAAAATTGAAGATTTTTCAAAAAAAGATGCGCAAATATTTGCAGGTTCGGAAAAAGTCGCTACCTTTGCATCCGCGTTTGAGAAATACCGGTTCTTACAAATAAGTCGAGGGTTTACAATAAAGGAGCTTGAGATGGTTTTGTGTGCTGAATTTCAATAAGATGCAAAGTTCTTGAAAAAGTTTTTGGAGATTTGAAAAAGATTACTTATCTTTGCAGTCCCTTTCGCAAATGTCTCGCAAGAGGCCGCGAAAAAAAATCTTTAAAAAAGATTTGGTGGATTCAAAAATAACACTTATCTTTGCAATCCCTTTCGCAACCAAAATGCGAAGCTTTTTTAAACTGGTTCTTTGAATTACTGGTTATATTTTGAGAGAAAAATTGTAGTATTTATCTGTCAATTTCCTTTTAAAGGATAAACGAATAGTCAGGACTCTAACAATACATTATTTTTTTTACAATGGAGAGTTTGATCCTGGCTCAGGATGAACGCTAGCGGCAGG
>OGGH01000557.1_pt1 | contig 34665 bp, 30 predicted proteins | sample 1571161 | NCBI WGS metagenome assembly OGGH01 (sample SAMEA2582053, study PRJEB24529) | metagenome | biome: Human gut stool | place: China | collected 2011 | reverse complement strand
TAGCAGGCAAACAACCGCAGATATAATAAACAGCGCATATAAGAACCACAAAGCACCATCAGGACTATCTCCAACTAAAATCTTCCAAGCGTCCGTAATATTATAACTTGTACGGGAAATGAAAGAAAGAGAAAGTCGAAATGGTATATACACCACACTCATCACCAAGTAGGGAACCATTAATGCTAAACATCTACTTTTTATATATTTCCCCTTATCTACACGTCCAATAGATTTTATTGCACAAAATCCAGACACAGTAAAAAACGCTGGCATATGAAAACTATAAATTGTATTTCCAATAGCATCCAAGCATATCTTTAAAGATACATTCCCTGTATCAGCTTGGAGAGTAACATGACCTACAACTACAAGAATTACAAGAATGCCTCTCAAGATATTCATTTCTGGATACCATGTCCGCTGTCCGCTGTCCGCTGTCAAAATTGCATCCGTGTCTCTCACGATGTCAACCCCTTTTTAATTTGATTTTCTCATATAACCTATCATGCTGCAAAACATTTCAGCCAACCCTGTCTTTGGGGTCCAACCTAGTCCTCTTAGCTTTGAGGTATCAAGATTCATATGTAATGTAGGAGCATATCCATGTGTTTCAGCAGATTCCTCCTGCACTTGAACCACAATCGGATTCTGAGGATATAAATGTGCAACCATTTCAGCCATTTCACGGATTGAACAATATGTTTCCTCATTCGCAGCGTTGTATGCCTCAGCAGCATTTCCCTTTAATAAAACAGTCAAAATGGCGGTCACTGCATCCTGCACATACAGGTATGAGCGCCTCGTCTCACCTTTCGTGTGTAATATAATGTTCTTTCCCTCAATTGCACATCTCGCAAACTCTGCAAAAACACGACCATCATTATATAAAACACCCGGTCCAAAAGTCTGTGTGAGCCTAACGACCTTTGAAGGAACATGATATTCAGCCGCATATGAACAGCAAAGACTTTCACAAATCCTTTTACTTTCTGGATATGATGATCTAACCTGCATTGTGTCTAAATTAGTTCCCGTAAGCTCGGAAATTTTTTCATCCGTTTGGGGCGTGCCGTATACTTCCATACTTGATAAATAAACGAATCCATTTACCTCAGACTTAATGGCAAATTCAAGCATATTTTTTGTGCCTAAAATTGAAGTTAAAGCAACCTCAACAGGATTCTGAACAAAGGCCTTGCTGGATGTTTGGCTGGCAGCATGAATTATGTAATCAACTTTTATATTTTCAGAAAGTGGATTGCAAATATCCCCTTCTATATAAGAAATATCTGCACGGTCACCAAATAAATCCAGTGCTTTTCTCATATTTCGCACATAAAGAATGGCATGGATTTTCTTTGGTGAATGTTCATTATATGATAAAAAAGAGTTAACAATTGCGCTGCCAATCAATCCTGTTGCTCCAGTAATCAGTATGCTTTTATTGCCTAATTCATCAAATAAAGGCATTTCATCTAGCGATATTTTATAATAGTTAGTCATCTTTCCTCCAAATCTAATATAAGCAGATTTTCAAATTAATCTTTTTCAAGATCCAGACCACCCAAAAAGCAAAAGCTGTCGAAAGAAGAATGCGAGATAAAAACACCGCAATTGCTCCTAGTTCTGAGCCCAAAATGCAAACGCCAATAATTTCGTTCACACCCCACAAGATAAGATAATTTATCGGCTCAGCATACAAATAAATTCCAAACGCATAAGAAGCGGCATTATTCAAGCTATCTTTGCTTTGTTGCGAAATCATACTCAAAATATTTGCACACAAGTCCCACAACAAGATAGTCCCTATAAATGGAGTAATCGTCTCACGTATAATCCAACCACCATGTGGGATATTCAACGAAATAACATATGCCGTGAAAAAGGCCGCTATATTTATCAACCTCTGGAATCTGCTCTTTATTGGAAATCTGCATTGATCTATCCACTTTCCCATGTAAAACCAAAACACATATTTAATGGGATTGCCTAAAATCAGCATTTTACCAAGGACTTTTTGAACGATTATGCCACATATTAATAACGCGGCTGGAAATATAAATTCTCCAACTTCCTGATGCTTCCTGCAAAACCTTTCTATAATATAAGCTAAGATAATAACCAAAAACAATGATTCCAGATACCACAAATAAACATCATATGGAACTAGAACTTGAAGTAAAGCACTAAAAAAGGGATGTTCCAAATCCTTATAATATCCTGAAATCCATTTAATAGGAATATTTACAATCATCCATGTAAATATCAAAGGTACAATAAGTCTCTTAAATTTTATTACAGCTAAAGATTTGAGACTTCTGTATCTTCCCTTTTCTATCTGCCTAAAAAAAAGCATTCCGGAAACCGAAAAGAATGCAGGCATATGAAAAGAATAAATAAAAGAAGACACATAAAGCAGCAATTCATGGAATGCTGTATCTTTTATCCCCGCATCATCCATCGCTTCATAAATGTATATTCCACCAAAATTAGTATCGATTGTGTAGAATATCCCATGTCCTATTACAACCAACACGACAAGGATTACACGCATTATCGTAATCTGCGTGTCATATTTCTCTCCCCCCCCGGGTGAGGATTGGTTCACTTTTATCGTTGAGTCATTATGCATATTACGCCCTCTAAATTCATTCCATCAAGATTTTTCACTATCTAAAGCACGCTGAATCAACATATCCTGATATTCTTCTGGCAGCTCTATAAAATAAGCGCTAAATCCCCAAACTCGAACTATTAAATCAGGAAACCTCTCGGGATGTGCTTTAGCTTCTTTTAATTGCTCACTACTGACAATGTTCATTTGCATTTGGAAGAAGCCAAGTGAAATGCTGGTCTTAATAAAAGCCAAAAACTTATCTGTATTATCACAAATTAATTTTCTTTGTACAAAGAAATCAACAACATTTCCATTCGATGCTACGCCATCATAATTCAAAGAAGAAGCAAATTCAACCAAATCTGTGTATGGAACCCCGGCGGATGCAGATATGTGAACTGCTAATGGTGCTCCTTTTTCGCGTCCATCCAAAGTCTGCCCTGTTATTTTTCCACACTCAACATAGTTGGGAGAGCTCAATCCCCATTTTACCTTCCCACCAAATTTGTTCCTATAGTTTATACAAAGCTTACGGACATAATCGGTCAAAAGGTTCGTCATCTGAAGGCTATCATCTAAATTTCTTCCGTAATATTTATTTCGAGATAATTCCGACTTAAGAATTCCAACTTGCTGATTGTTAATATCATCAACTGCGGCCAGTTGTGACAAAGAATACGTATTCTCTTCAAAACACAGTCTTTTTATATTTAAGAGAGAATCTACTGCATTAGCCAGACCTACAGTTAAAATACCATAATCATTGTATTTTGCCCCACCCTTAGAAATATCCTTGTCGCATTCAATGCAACCATCTGTAAACATAGACATCAAGGGATCTTCTTCCCATTTTAGAGAATCTATCAGTTTTAATTGACTGTTGACCTCCTCTTTTAACTTAACAAGATATACATTTACTACATCATCAAAAGTCCTGCATTCACAAAAATGCGCATCATGATAAAGTTCAACTATTACTTTAGCAAAGTTGATGTCAGCCAAATTATTCTTTTCAAGCGCTTTACCGTATGGAAGAGGCTCCCAGCAAGCGGATGTTACATAATTACACGCATCACTATGAGTATAACCGAACTTCTCAATAGCAGGAATGACAACATCATCATTCGACAACAACGGACAACCTGTTCCCGTAGAAACGCATCGAACACCAAGCCGTAATAAATCTTCTGGCATATTACTGGAAACTCTTAAGAGTATTTTAGGATCCGGAAGATTGTGTTCAGATAATGCTTCAATTAAAAGATACGTAAGGCGATTAGAAAAGTACACTCCATTTTCTGCTAATCCGCCTACTATAATTATTTGCCCAGTATCTCCCTTGGAAATCTTATTGCTTTTAAATGCATAGTTTTTATGAAGCGTATCATAGAAATCAGTTATAATTTTTAGGATTTCGCTATCATCCTCTTGCAGCTCAATTTTGTCAAGCAAGTAATCAAGTCTACCAAGTCCAACTAGTCTATGATGACTTTGCCAAAAAATATCAGACCAGAAAACAATTCGCTGCAAGGCTTCTTCCAAAGATTCCGCGCTATTTGTTATCATTCGTTGATAATATAGTTTCGACTTAGCAAGCCGATCATCTTTGCCTTCAGGATCAATTTCATCAATTTGAAGGCAAATTCTATCAATATAATTCTTTATTGCATTTAAGATTTGAATGTATTCACATGATTGCTCATTATTATACGAAGCAAATTTCCCTATAATGTCATCGATTGACGAGTAAACAACAGCTTCATAATTAGGCGGAATGTTATCAATCATTGTTTCGCTCTTGGCAGTATAAAGTCCTGTATCAATCCACGACTGAAATCTCGCACCTTCCGAGAGCTGAATATTGATCATTTTAAGCATGCTAGCTTGTTGCTTACTTTTGCTACCGTGGAAATAGCAAATTCTTCTATCTTTAGCATCTAAATTACAGTGGCAAATTTCATTTGTAAAATACGATTCTGCACGTCTCCTTTGATAAAAAGGAAAATATTTTGAAATATTTCTTATTTCCGACTTGATGTTTGCCATCCCAATGTATCCTCCCAACATATCGCTCCTTAAGATTTTAGAAGCCATAAATTTGGGCATTTTCTTTTGCTTCCAAAAGCGCCCTCATAGTATAGTAATCATCTGGAGTTGTAATTTTAATGTTTTCATACGGCCCGTCAACTGTAAAAAGTTTATACCCATAGTGTTGCATCATGGTACAGCAATCAATAAAGTTGTGAATTCCTTCTTCTCTGGCCTTATTGTGAGCATATAGAATATCATTCAAGAAATAGCATTGCGGTGCCTTGGCGACACGCGAATTTTCTCTGGACGGAACCTCACATATACATCCAGTTTCATCAATAACAGTTATTGTTTCCTTGACAATACCGGTTGTGATTGCAGAGCCTTTTTCTTTCACTTTTGCAATACACTCCGAAATAATAGTATTATTTATCAAAGGACGTACGCCATCATGAATTAGTACAATTGCATTCTCTTCTCCAGCGATCTCCTTAGCAGCACATAGTCCGTTATATATAGAATCTTGTCCAGTCCTACCCCCAGGAACTACCTTTTTAATTTTCTTAAGTCGATATTTATATATGAGCTCATTTAAATAAGGAATCCAATCTTCAATGCACACTGCTGCAATTGCATCTATTTCAGTATGGTTCTCAAACCATTCAAGAGTATAGATCATAATTGGCTTATTATATATTTCAAGAAATTGTTTTGGCTTATCTTTGCTATGCATTCGACTGCCAACTCCGCCAGCGTATACAACAGCAATATTCATAGGTCTACCTCCTCAATAAAAGCTTTTTATCCATCTATATTTTTTTGAAGCACAAATCAAGCACTCTGACAAAGCCAAAGTGGCAAATAGCACAATGCAGAAAACACAAATCGAGTTAAATTCACCGCTGTATACTCCCACGAAGGAAAGAAACAGGATTAAAAGGGGATGAACCAAATAAACAAGTGTAGATAAGTTTCGCAAGTGTTTAGCCACCCCAATGTTCTTGCAATCCAAAAGCAATACAAGTCTAATCAAATAATATGTAACCGGCACCAAAGCAAACATCATACTATAATCCGTAGACCATTCTCGTTGATGCAACAGATATGCTTCAAATACCAGAACAACATACCACAGTATTGTTCGTAAAAAGTATCTCTTTTTTGCAATATTTGTTTCACAGTTTATTATCAACATACCAATTGCAATGAAGAATGATCCAAAAAAGAAGCCATTCCGAGTAGTTTCAAATACAAACAAATAAGCATTTGTTAAAGTTTGGACTGTAGCACATTTGAATAACGGAAAACCATAGAAGGCCCCAGACCAAGATGTCGTTAAAACGCCGATAGCATACCACCCCCCCGTAATTCCTAAAATGCCATAGTTACATAGCTTCAATCGGTATTTTAACATATAGACAATATAAGCCCCTATAACAAGCGCGTGTAAATACCATAAGCGATAAATTCCCTTAACCAAAATATCATGTGCTAAGGTCAGAACACAATCAATGGCATTAAATCGAACGGAATTAAAATAGAATTCTATTATAAAGGCAGGAATATAAATAGCTGTCCAAATCATATAAATCTTGATTATTCTCTCTATATATGCTTTGAAATACACCTTTTTATCTTCTATGTTTTCTAATTTTGAAAACAATAGGAACCCAGAAATAGTGAAAAAGCAAGGGACAGCAGTCCTAGATATTGTCTGATTTAACAAAAAATCAGCAGGGCGGCTTATTGAAAGAAAAGGGCCTACATGAATAGACACAATCAAAATTGCCATTACAAATTTAAGAATGTCAAGAGATGCATATTCTTTTCTTTCCATATTCACCTTGCCTCCCCACTCTATCAATAAAATGCTGTCAGTGTAATTTTACTTTAAGTCGTGTAAAATACCAGATCATCATATACCAAATCAGAATATATTTGACGAAGCTGATATTAAGAACATAGCTAAATACTCTTTCTCCAAAGAAAGAGAATGCGATTAAAAACAAAGCATAACTGCTCAATATAATTCTGAACGACACCTTACTTCTGTTTCCATCCAGTGGAATCCTATCGTATAGGATTTGGGAAAATAGAGCCATTACAGGGACTAAAAATATTTCGCCAATGTATCCAAAATCATATATGAACGTATAGAACACCGTATAAACATTGCCAAGACTGATCCCATTAACCCTCTGAAACGGCAAGTCTTTCTCTATTTCCCATCCCAGATTCAACTGATTACTTATCCACAGAAGTATATTCCCAAATGTCTGGTTCCCATAAGTTGATTTCCTATCGCTCCAATTATCTTGTAAAAATATGTCCAAATTTTTTATTTCAGCACCTAAATACTTAGCAACCTCATCAAAGGCACTTACTGTCATTGTTTTTGCATATGAGGCTTCTCCTCGACCAAGAAGGTTACCAGTAGATTTAAAAGTTATCATTATCACAAACAACAATATACCGACAAGAATAATGGTTTTAAACTTCACCCTTGGCTTCCAACCATTATATTTCCTCATCAGAAGGAAATAAATCACAATTGCAGCTACAATAAGCTGAATGGCTTCACCACGAGCGCCAAGTAAAACCGAATTAATAACGCCAAGAGCAATTGAAGCAATCAAAGGTAATAAATTTCTACCTGGCACTTTGCATATGATATTATTGACCAGAAAGTAAATTACTATATAACTACTTGCTATAGAAAAAAGCCGAAGATTAGATGCCAAACTCGACAAGGAAACATCATAGTCCTGGAATATTTGATATTCTCTAAAATAGTACATTATTGAAGATAACGAACCACCTCCAACACCATATTGGCTCAAGGTAGATCTCATGCTTCTAACTACAACAACTGCAGAAATAACCTGAACTACACATAAAGAAACAATTTTCCATGTCTTTATCTTGAAATCAACACCAGTAAACGCTTGGTATTTTTGCGGATTGGCCTTTATCCGACTCACAATTCGTCTACCATACGTTGCATGTACTAATATGCACACAAGCGTAAACTCCAAACATCCCAACAAAATAACAAGTAACGTATTTAAATGCAAGTCCAAGCTCCACTTATTTGAATAGACCGCAGCACATATACACGCAACAACAAAGGGTGCTGTAAACAAAAAAGATGGTGTCATAATATCACCTTTATTAGAGGTGAACGAAATCCAAAGAACAAATATTAGCCCTACAATTAAAAAATATATCATCACTTATTATTCCTATCTTTGATTATAAACCCCGGTCGATACACATCGTGTTTTCCTAACTTACCATTCAGCGCATCATGACGTGCAGCCTTAAATAGAGTCTTTTCCTGGCGTGTATGGTGTGAGAGTGGGCTTTCATCTGCAAAATAGCGTTTTACCACCCTGAAGCATAGATATCTAATCGGAAAATACGTTTTTAATATATAAAGTTGATTCCTGCGATTGTAATAATTATGCCACCCGATTTTGCGAGTTTCTACGCCCGGCGTATCATGAATATAGATACTTTTAGGTACACATACCAGTCTGCCAAGTTTCTTTAACCTTAGGCTATGCTCATTGTCGTCGCCATATATAAAGAGTTCCTTATTTGTAGTACCAGCCTTTATTAATGCTTCTGTCTTAATCATAGAGCCAACATAGGAGAACAAGTCAATATCAAATGCTTGTTGCTGATACTCTTCCTTTGATACCCCAACAAAACGTACTCGTAACAATTTTTTTTCTATACGACTGCGATGTGCCTCATGAATTTCTCCATTATTCATTACAGCACTTGATAACGCAACAATACTATTTCTTTGTTCTGTATCCAAACTCATATAATAAGAAACTAGTGTCTCAAGTGCATCTCTTTGAGGATATGCATCATCATCTGAAACCATTATCCAGTCCGCTTCTAGCAGTCCTGTCTCAACTTCTAATAATGCCCTATCCATCCCATTTCCGAATCCGCCAGCTCCGCCTGTATTGCTTTGTAAATATACAACCTCGCGTTCACATACACCTTTTCTCTCAGACCAAGATTTCAAGTATTCGACTGTACCATCTGTACTGGCATTATCGACTACAATCATTTTTTTTGGAACAAGTGTCTGCTTTTCGTAGCAATTAAGAGCTATTTTTAATTTATCCAAGCGATTAAATGTTACCAAAACGACCGCAATATTATTTTCCATTATATATCTTCCTCCCGCATCATTAGAAAATTGTATACATTTTCACAATCACCTATCAATTCTTCTTCCCCTTTATAAGTCAACTTATGAATAAAGGAATGTCCGATAATGTCTGAAATGATATTTTCGTCATATTTACTGCCAAGCTTTGTGAGCAATCGCTGAGGATAAGTATTAGTATAATACGGAATATTCTCAAACTCTGTGTTCAAGTCTGATTTCGTCATCAATTGAGCAACTATCAAATGGAAAATGAAATAATCATTAATTTCATCATTATACTTCCAAAAATTGAACAGTGAGTCTCTAATCGACAATGCCAACCTGTTACCTGGATTCTTACACGCAATAAACCAGCTTGAAATTTTAGTGGCACTTAAATCCAGAAATGAGGCTTGAAATACAAAAAAATCAGCATCTAATATTTCAGGATCTATCGGTGCTGTCAAATAAGCTGTGGAATCAACCCAAATACCACCCCATTCAGCCAAAAGACTAATTCTGCATATATCAGAGAAGGTTGCGTTCCCTATTTTTCCACTTCTCCACTTATCTACTACATAGTCTGGGATCGACACATAATCAAAGAGATTCGCCTCAGATAACTCCACAAGCTTGTACCCATTTACAGCAGCATAACGATACGCGGTCTCCAAGCATTTTTTTACAATTTGGGGAGCATTTTCACTTCCTTGCAGCCATAGCCACCAAACAGTATCAGGATATTTATTGTGAAATTCTTTTTCGGTATCAGTTTCACTCACAATCAAATATTTGTCCAACTGTTTTCGACATCTGAACTGCCAATTCATCCTTCTTAACAAATCGTTATTAGAAATAGGCAATATTGGAGCTTTTGAATAAATGCCGCGCAATATGACATTTTTCAACCCATATATTTTTACCCATTTCTTTAACCGTGTTAATTTTTCGGAAATTCTACTATTCACTTTGTAAATTGCTCCTCTTTGTCATATCCGAAAGCATGAAATGATACACACTATCTTTCATTTCTAAATCCAAACCTTTATAAGTTAGCTTGTGAACATTTGAGTGCTTAAATATTAGGTCTAATTTATTTTTACAGTACTTACTATTAAGCATAGTGGCAATCGCTTGCGGATATGTATTCGTGCGATATGGTATGCTCTCATACATTTTATTTAACTCTGGACGTTGTTAAATGACTTTGCAAAGCTTACCAATCAAATCAGCAACTTCTTCTGAAGCGGTGCCACATTCATATGATCCTAAGTCTTTCTGATGATTCCGCATCTTTTCCTGAAAATCCAATTCGTCAAAATTCTCTATAGCTGTTCTTAATTCCTCATTACCCTCGCAAACAGGGAACCCCCATGAATAAATATCTTTATCAAATCCTCTTTGCACAGTGTAACGCTTTAAATCCGGAACATATAAAAAACAGGGTTTCCTTGTCAGAGAGAAATCCCACATCGACGAGGAATAATCGGTTATGAGGCAGTCACAAGCTAGTAACAGTTCTTGCATATCTGGATAGCTACTAAGATCCTTTACCCCGGCCACTGTCTCTTTTCCATAGATATGTGCTCTAAAGGCAACCTGACATTTCTTTCCAAATCGCTTTTCAAAACTGCTTGAAATTTTCTCGTAATCCAATGCCTCGAATTTATCAAAGCCCTCTCTCCATGTTGGCGCATACAACACTACAAAGCAATTCAGTTCAAGTCCTGCTTTCCGTCTAATTTCTTTTATTCGACTCTCATTTGCATCATTAATCAGACAGTCATTACGTGGCATTCCTATGCTTAGAACTGTACCGTTATATCCTAGCTGCCTCTCTATAACTTCTCTCTTAAAATACTCACTACTAGAGATAAAATAGTCTGTTTCCGCAACATGTAGGTCCCTACGCCTAACATATGCATCGTTTCTTGCCTTCTCATCAATACCAATTTTTTTATAACAGCCTCCACCATGCCAAGTCTGAATTTCAACCTGCCCTTTTCTTTTGGGAATTTCAACGGCCTGGAGGAAATTACAGACATACACTTTCGACGTTACACGATATATCAGATGCTTAAAGCTTCTATATTGACATGTTTTCACGTTGAATCCGATTGGCTTTTCATTCTTTAAAGCCCAAATTATCTCAAGCTTATCTCCATATTTTCTTTCAAGCTCTTCTGATATGTATTTAGGATTGCAATTATACCCTTCCCCAGAAAAAGACTCAAAGATCACCCTGTTTTCTCTTATCGGGATAATAAAGAAAACCTTTCTAATCTTTCTCTGAAGCATAATATATAGCAGTTTTAAGTTATCTGAAAATTGGCTCATCGTACCTAGCTTCCTCTTATAATGTAATTTGTCATCCTCGCTGTATTTTTAAATATGTTTTCCATGCGGCTCTATATACCGGAAACCCACATTTCAAACACAAATATGCAAGAACATCCCTTTTGGGAACTCTCTTATTCTTAAGCAGAACGAAACCATTCGATTTGATATAAGAGATGAGCTGATTTCTTATTTCTATGACTTGCTCATCTTTTTCATCGAGCATTTGATTAAGCGTGCTGAAGTATGCAAATAATCTTCGTCTTTTTGTTGCAGTTTTTAAATCCGGGTATTTTTCATCGACATAGTCTGCCATTTGATCCGTCATTTCGATAAAATCCAGCTTCTTTTTGGTAAATGAGGAGGTAACGATTGAATTTTCCCTGATAACATAGTAATACTTAGGGACAAAACAACAGGGAATCTCCTTGCACTGGTCAAAAAGCAGGTATGACGTTCCTATGTCTTCGAAAATCTTGCCGCCTGGAAACCTCACATTATTAAACAAGCTTCTATGCAACAATTTCGCATATGCGGCCGTTTCCACTTCTTCGTGATAGCACATCATTTCAATGCAAGTCATTGGGTTTAAAATTACTCTCTTGCCGTTTCCTTTATTCATTATGCGGCCGTTTCCTGTAAAAACAACATGCAATGAACACAGTGAAATTTTGTACTTACCAGATTCGGTCAAATTCATCAAGAATTCGATATAGTCATCATCAACGTAATCATCAGAATCAATAAATGCCAGATACTCACCTGTAGATCTTTCTATGCCGTAGTTTCTTGCATCCGATAGTCCTCCATTTTTCTTATGAAAAACTTTGATTCTACCATCTTTGTTTGCATACTCATCGCATATCTTTCCCGATGAATCTGTAGACCCATCGTCAACGAGTATGATTTCAAGCTTCTGATATGTCTGTCGAATAACTGAATCAAGACACTTAATCAGATATTTCTCAACATTGTATACGGGAAGGATTACGGACACGAGTATGTCGTTCTTTTCTATAGTTGAGGAAGGATTTAGCATAGCTCAATCCCCCCCCCGAATCCTATATGGGTTTTTATGAAGAATTCTGGTAGCAGTTGAAAATTCATGCAATCCTTTAGATTAACCATTCTTAATGCTTCAGCAAACATGTCCATTTTTGTTAAAGTTCTCATTTCTTCATTTCTTATTTTCCACGAGCATTTCCGTCTCACTTCAAATATGTCTCTTACCAATATCAAATTAAGATGTACAAGAACATACTCCGCGAAAGCCTTTTTTATCATTTCAGGTTCAGATTGCACATAGGACGCAGAAGCATTCATTGCCTCAATGTATCCATGCGTTTTTCTTCCCCAGACCTCATTTTCATTGTTCCTTGTCGTCGATTCAGTATCTGTTATGTATTCATAGACTGCCTTCTCGGAAACAGCCATAGATTTACAGTAAGCTGTATGTCTAATTAAAAATTCTCCGTCCTCAGAAAACTTCAGCCTCTCATCAAATCTTAATTGCCCCTCTTGAATTACGGAATTCCTATATACTTTTCCCCATACTTGCATTCTTAATGTTGGGCGCTTAATCAACCACGATCTGCATTTCAACAAATCTTCTGTGTTGTTGCAAATCCAGGGGCTTTTTGTATGTTGAACAATCTTGTTATCCTTTTTAAATCCGTATATAAGTAAGTCTGGGTTGTATGCCTTGATATCATTGACTATCTTATTAAGAGACCCCTTTATCCATTTATCATCGGCGTCTATAAATATAACCCAATCTGCGGTAGACGCATCCAGACCTACATTTCTGGCACAAGACACACCTTTTTTCGAGGTGTACATCTTTATATGCGAATCTTTATTTGCAGCTTCCTTGCAAATGTTATATGTATCGTCGCTACTGCCGTTTTCAACAACTATGATTTCATAACCATCTACTTCGGTTTCGTTTGCATCATCAACAATGCTTGCAAGCGTTCTTCTTATAGTTGTAGCACAATTATGCGCCGGCACAATAAATTGAAATTCCAAACTCATACTCACCTATGCCACTTTCTCCGCTGCTAACGCTCTCTCAATCAACAAATCCTTATAGCTTTCCGGTAATTCGTTAAAATATGCGGAAAATCCCCATACTCTAACAATTAGCCCTTTATACTTCTCCGGATGAGCCTTAGCATCAATAAGCGTTCTGCTGTCAATCAGGTTCATCTGCATCTGGAAGAAGCCGGATGCTATTGCACCCTTCATGAACAGGACAAATTTATCAGTGTTTTCATCAATCAACGATTCTGTCATAAAGAAGTCGATGACATTGCCATTAAAACGCTGATCACCGTATTGAAGTTTCCCGGCAAATCTTACGATTTCCGTGTATCCTGCGTCCGTGCAAGAAATATGTGTATTATAAGGCTTTCCATTCTTTCTGCCCGAAAAGTCTGCCGACATCTTCTTGCTTAAGATGTTATAGCCAGGAGAACTTAGGCCAAACTTCACTGTACCGCCCAAAGCGTTATGATAGCTCTTTGCTATAGAAGCAATAGAGGATGTGATACGGTTGACCAGCGCTTCCACTTCAGCATCATCATGCCCGTAGGACTTTTTAAGAGATGTCACCTCTATAAACATTTCCGGGGCACCATCAAAATTCTCCACTCTCGCCTTATTCATCTCGGCAAGTGAGTATTTCTTATCCTCGAATACCAGTTTTTTGATATTGAACAGACTGTCCACTACATTGGAAATCGCAACAGTCGTAATTCCATAGTTGTTATATTTGGCAACGCCCTCGGATACATCCTTTCTCTTTTCAGCGCAGCCATCCATAAAAATGGAAACAAGCGGGTCTTTCGCCCACTTCATCTCATCTACGCTCTGTAGGAATTCTTTAAAACACTTCTCGTTTTCTTTGATATAAGACTCTACCAGATCTTCAATACTCCTATACTCTGCTCCATTGTTAAGAACTGCATCCAGCGCCTTAAAATAGTCGAATACCATAATGTTATTCTGGTCAAGCGACTTACCTACGATATATGGTTCCCAACAAGCAGAAACACAATAAGAATATGCATCTTCATCTGGCATGCCAAAATCTTTTAATGCGGGCACAACCGCTTCATCATTAGAAAACAGTGGACTTCCAGTCTTCGCTGTAAGACATGACACGGCAAGTCCCAGGAGACTACTCGGCATATTCTTTCCCACACGCAGGAAAGTCTTCGGGTCCGGCTTCTTTAAATTTGCCTGTTCTTTCAAGAATATCTCCGTAAGATCATTGCAGAAATACGTTCCGTCAGGCTGATTGCCACCGAGGATGATAATCTGTCCAATGTCACCTTGAAGCGCATCACTCTTATACTCAGGATACTTACTCAAATTAGTAAGAAAATCAGCAATATAGTCTGTTGCAGTGTCATATGTCAGCAGTCCGTTCTTCACATCAGCATCGTATAAATCAGCGAGGATATAGTCTAAACGTCCAAGTCCATTCAAGCGATGCCTCGTCTGCCACATAATCTGATTAAAAAAGAGAATCCGCTGCAATGCCTCATCAAAATGCAGTACTGGACTTGAGAGCGTATTCTTAAAATACTCAATCTGTCTTTCCTTATATTTGTTGTCTGATGCCTTTAATGTAGTAAGGATACGAACACGAAGAGTCTCAATACCATCAGCTACAGCTTTCGCTTCCTGCCCATATTCATCTTTTCCAATGTTTCTACTAGCCAGATCATTAAAAGCTCCATGAACAACTTTGTCATAATCCAACGTGAAGTTGCTGAGGATGTTTCCCGGAACGGCGATGGTTTTGCTTTCATCAAGGAAATATACAAAATGGCTGTCTTTATCTAAAGTGACATTCACATTCTCAAGTAATGCCCTTGTGTCATTCCCTATAGTTCGCTTACCACTCGCCTTGACAGCCTTAATGCTTGAATATGCCTTAGCCACATGCCGCAGCATATCAGCTTTGCCTTTTTCATCAAATTGATGCTTCTTTATGAAAGGAACTACATAGTTCACTTGCCACATATCATTTTTTATTTTAGTCTTTAAGCTCACTGTGTTTCGCCCCTTCATATAACTCTTTTACCGGCAATGGCTTTCCTTCTATCAAAACCCATGTTCATATCTTTTGCCCAAGAACTTAGCTTTCAGGAATGCAGTCCCTTTGTTCCACCAATTAATCGGCTCCATGTGTATATGCTGGATTTCCTTTACCTTCAGCCCTTGCTCTCCAACTTCTTTGTCAAGCCAGACATTATGCAGAATCTCTCCAACTCTACCCGGATACCGAGCTTGGAATGCGGAGTAGTTGCTCGTATCCACTCTTTTATCCAGTTCATGCAACACATCGAAAAGGAACGAGCAGTACTCGTCAACAAGATCCGCTCTCATCACGAACATATTGAACATATATCCGCTTTTCTTTTTAAGAATCTTGTCATAACTATCAAGATACTGCGGATATTGTTCGCTGATGATTTCCCTTGTCTTCTCCAAATGTTCTATGTAGTGAGTGTGTGCGTAATGCGACTCTAAGGTTTCAATCACATAGTGGCGCTTTTCAGGAACGATAACGTCGTATTGTTTACACAGAATCTGCGCTTCTTTGCTGTTTAATACCGATTTCCACTTACTTTCTTCACCGTTCTCGGCTTTCTTCTTCCGTAAGCAGAAATGTCGTCTGTAATGTGCTAATCCCAAATAATCAGCTTTCAGATTCTTCCACATCCAGTACATTCCGGTAAGTTCACAGAAGTAAGGATTAAGTTTTGATATGTTTTCTCCGGTATTATCGCCCTGATAGCCAATTGACTCCTTACCCTCAGCTCCGACATGTAGTGGTATGTATATATCATCCTGCGGCATACGATATTTCTTGTGCGCCGCTATAATGATTTTTATGTCTAATGGTTTGTTTTGTTTATATGGTTTGTTTTGTCTATATGATTCGTTTGATTTATTTTGGCTCATATCGCCTACCCCTTTTAATCCGTATTAGGCTTTAAGCCAATTCCTTCTCGCTCATCTCCAACGCCGATGCCACCACAGCATCCATGTCATAGTACTTGTACTCGCCCAGTCGCCCGCCAAAGATAATATTCTTCTCACCCTCGGCCAGCTTCTTATAGTCGGCATAGAGCGTCCCATTCTTCGCATCATTGACCGGATAATACGGTTCATCTCCGGGTTTCCACTCAGAGCTGTACTCACGGGATATTATGGTCTTCGGCAAATCATTCCCGTTTTCATCCTTACCGAACTCGAACCACTTATGCTCGATAATGCGTGTCCACGGCGTTTCTCGATCTGTGTAGTTCACAGCGGCATTGCCCTGGAAGTTCGGCTTGTCGAGGATTTCGTTTTCAAAGCGAACGGAACGGTACTCCAGATAACCGAGGGAATAATTGAAATAAGCATCAATCGGTCCGGTATAAACAACTCTTTCCGCCAGCTTGTCCATCTCATCTTTATTTTCCAGGTAGTCCACATCAAGCCGAACTTCGATACCCTCAAGCATGTGCTCCACCATCTGTGTATATCCCCCAATCGGGATCCCTTGGTAAAGAGCGTTGAAGTAGTTGTTATCAAATGTCAGGCGCACAGGCAGACGTTTAATAATGAACGCAGGCAGATCCTTGCAGTCACGCCCCCATTGTTTCTCCGTGTAGCCCTTGACCAGCTTTTCGTAAATGTCTCTACCAACAAGACTAATCGCTTGCTCTTCCAGATTCTTCGGCTCGCCTATGATTTCCTTGCGCTGCTCGTTGATCTTGCCCTGCGCGTCCTCTGGCGTCACTACTCCCCACATCTTATTAAAGGTATACATATTAAAAGGCATGGAGTATAGCTCGCCTTTATAGTTGGCCACCGGAGAATTCGTAAAGCGATTAAAGGTGGTGAACTGCTGCAGGTAATCCCAGACTTCCTTATTATTGGTGTGAAAAATATGCGCGCCATACTTATGGAAATTGATGCCTTCAACCTTTTCTGTATAGATATTACCAGCAATGTTCGGCCTCTTATCGATAACGAGGACTGATTTACCGTGTGCTTTAGCCTGTTGCGCAAACGTGGCTCCGTATAATCCAGAACCAACCACCAAATAATCGTACATAATCTTTACACCTCAATATTTCTATTGTTTTTTACTGCCTCAGCGTTTATCGCTTTGTTCTTCTATAAATCCTCTCTGTGGATATCTTCCACAGCTTCTCTTTTCCAATTCATTGCCGATGACAGGTCTGTGCTAAACAATCCGTGCCTATTACGCTTATTAATCATTTCAACCTTCTCCGGAATGATATCAACTGCGGTTACCTGATGATGCTGAGAAAGCAGTGTTGCGATAGATAGTCCCACATAACCAGTACCTGCAACTGCAATTCTGTAACTCTTCATAGTATTTACTCCTCCGGTTTTACCAACTCGTTACCTTGAAAGGTAATCCAACACTCTCACCACACACAGACTTTTCACTTTCCCTTACACTGCTCCGTCCTTCTTGAGCACCGCTCCTACAGTCTTCCACAGTATCTTCAGATCCTTTCCGAAGTTCCAGTTCTCGATATATTCGCGGTCCAGCTTCACGACTTCATCGAAATCCGTGATGCAGCTCCGCCCGCTGATCTGCCACATTCCGGTGATGCCCGGCTTCATGGCGAGTCTAGTGCAGTGTCTGAGCTCGTACTGTTCTACCTCGGAGACGAGGGGTGGTCTGGTACCTACGAGGGAGATATCACCTTTGAGCACATTGAAGAACTGCGGGAACTCGTCAATACTCCAGTCTCGGATGAAGTTGCCGATTCCTTTTTTATAGGTACCATCCGGCAGGATCCTGCTGCCAATGATACGGGGATCATTATCCATCTTGAACATCTTGCCATCAGACATTTTATTCTGTTTCATGAGCTCTGCCTTACGTTCCTCCGCATCCATATACATGCTGCGGAATTTATAGAGGCGGAACTGTTTGCCATTCTTGCCCACCCTGATCTGGGAGAAAAATATCGGTCCCGGAGACTGGATATAGATGGCCGGTGCCAGGAATATACATAGAATACCGGTCAGAATACATCCGATCAGCCCTCCTGTGACATCCAGACAGCGCTTCATGAACAATTGTCTGGGAGAGGCATAATTCATCGTAGCCGTTATTACCGGCATATCTCCCAGCTTTTCCATGATGATCTTCCGTCCGGATTCTGTCAGTGCATCGGGGACCCGCACGTGCGTTACAGTACCCATTTCCAGGAATTGTCTGACCAACAGTTCAGCGGATGCATCTCCCGGTTCCAGGTCTATATAGATCTCGTCCACCCAGCCGGTACGGGTATATTCAATGATACTATCAGCGTTCGCTATCACCGTATATTTTCCGATCTGCTGTCCCATCATATCCGCATCTACGACTGTGATGCCCAGAATCTGGTAAGAGGCATAAGTCTCTCCCTGCAGCTGCTCTGTCAGAGTACCCAGACGGTCTGCTTTGGTCACAATGATCAGAGAACGTTTTGCTGCATACCTGTTATGATGCTTCAGGTATGTCTTCCAGAGGATCCTTCCCACATAGCTCAGGATCCAGTAGAATACCATGGTCAGATATAGTACAGTACGTGAGAACTGCTCAGCACTCTGCACGGTGACCAGATAGATGGCAAACAGTGCGAAGACCTCCAGCACCTGCTTGGATGTCTGGATGGCCTCGATCCAGTAACCACGCTTCATGACATTATGTAAATTTTCAAAAACGATACCAATGACGATATCTACCAGCAATAATACGATTGCCATACCGGCATATAGCTGATTCGCATACATATTACCGATCCCATGACGGATGCAATATGCAATATAAAAGGAGAGCTGGAGAACAATGATATCCAGTATCAGAAAGTCTGCATGTTTCAGCCAGCCACTGTACTTTTTTTTGTACATGTTTCTACCCCCCCCCCGAATTTTTCGGTTTATCACAATTATTTTTTTGTTTTTTAGTTTCTAGTTTCCTCCATGTTGTCTACCCTTAATACTACTCCCGTTACAACGGACAAACGAAGCAGGCTTCCCCTCCTGTTTGCACCTTCGCTTACTCTTCCGTTCCGTAGTTACCGTAATATTTGCCATAGTACTTCCCGTAGTACTTGCCATAATATTTGCCGTAGTACCCCTTGCCGCTCATCTCTACCTTATTTAACACGCAGCCGAGGATCTTGCAGCCGGTCATTGCCAGCTGATCCTTGACCCTTTTGGCGAAGCGGTAGCTGATCTCACCGCAGGCGAGGATGATCACCGCACCGTCACAGAATTTGGAGACGACCGCAGTATCGATAACGCTTCCGAGCGGCGGTGTATCGATGATGACCATGTCATACTTCATACGGCATGCCTCTACCATTTTCTCGAATCGGGAATTGCCCAGCAACTCACTGGGGTTGGGCGGTACCGGTCCGGCGAAGAGGAGATGGAAGTTCGGAATATCCGTCTCACAGATTGCCGTATCGAGATCTACTTTTCCGACTAAGTAATTGGTCAGTCCAAAGCGAACTTTACCCTTTTTATGTCTGCCCCTCATGACGCTCTTGCGCAGATCGGCGTCAATGAGGATTGTTTTCTTTCCATTCTGTGCAAAGGATTTTGCCAGTTCATAGGATACGCTGCTCTTACCTTCGTTCGGTGTACAGCTTGTCACACAGATGACCCTGATATTTTCTCCGGAGAATTCGATGTTCGTACGGAGCGTTTTAAATGCTTCTTTGGTACGGAAATCCTGTTTTTCCATTTTTAATTCAATGCTCTGCATCTTCCTGCTCCTTTTCTATATCTACGACTTCGATAGCCTCATCCGCTTCCATCCGGGGCTCATAGTTATCCTCTTCCTCCTTTGATCTGTGGGATTTCTTTTTTTTCTCCACGGTATCAAAATTAGGGATCAGTCCCAGGGTAGACAACTCCAGATATTTCTCAATGTCCTCGGAAGATTTGATCGTATCATCCAGCAGATACTGTACTATGATAATACCGGCTGACAGGATCACGCCGATCAAGGCTGCGATCACAGTCCACTTCGGGATAGAAGGCTCACAGGGTTTTTCCGGCAGGTTTGCCTCATCCGCTACATTTACAGCCTCCACATCCGTCACATCCTTGATATGTACCGCTGCCACATCACGGATGCTATTGGCTATGATCTGTGCATTGGCAGGATTCGGATCCTTTACCGTGATGCTGATGATACGGGTATTGGAAGTATTTTCTACGGACACTCTCTTTTTCAGACTCTCGTAGCTTTCATTCAGCTGATACTGTGCAATCACTTTTTCCAGCACAGTGCGTCCCAGGATCAATTCCTCATAGTCCTTGGTCAACTGGCTGGCCAGCTGCGCATCGCTGTAGGTCATGCTGTTCTCATTCCCTTTGCTGGTAGAGATATAGATGCTGGTGGTGGATTCATACTGCGGTGTGATCAGAAAAAAGCTTACCGCGAATCCTATGGCGCCTGTCACGATGGCTGCGAGAATAATGATCCAGGCTTTGTGCAGGAGCAGACCGAACAGATCCTGTAAATCGATTTCAATTTCATCTTCCTGATAAGAAGTCTGCATGGTATTTTTTCCTCTCGTTATACATAAATGAGTTCATTAGTTGTGCGTCAGGAACCTCCGGGCATTGCCACCCGTGAGCTCCGCGGCATAGATATCTCCGTATTTTCTGCGGAGGAGCTCCGCACATTTCTCTATATAAGGAGCCCTGCCCTCCGGTCTGTGTGCATCTGTGGACACGAAATCCACCAGGCCGTTTTTCAGCAGGCTCTTCACGTTCTGTTTTGTAGTAAAACCGTTATCTCCGGTCACGGAAGCACAGTTCACCTGGATCAGTGCCCCAATCTCCCTCATCCACTGGATGGCGGCGAATTTCCGCTCCATCAGATTCCGGTATCTCTCCACATGGGCGATCACTGGCTGATATCCGAATCCCAGGATCTCTCTGACTGCATTGCGGATGTATTTTTCCTCCGCATAGGGTTCGAATTCTACCAATACACAATGGGAATCTCCCAGGGTGATGATCTTCCCCTCTTCCATCCATTCTGACATTTCTTCTATGTAGTAATACTCTGTGCCTTTTTTTAAGGTGATCTGAATTCCTTCTGCCTCGGCCGCCTCCTGTACCAGGCGGATCCGTTCCTCCACCTTTGCAAGCGTCGGATGTCCCTTCCCCGGCATACAATGTGGGGTGGTATAGATCGTGCCGATGCCTTCTTCTACGGCTACCCGCAGCATGGCAAGTGTCATTTCCATGTTTTTCGAACCATCATCCAGACCCGGCAGTATGTGGGAATGCATATCAATATATTCCATGCGATATTTCTCCTTTTTTTGATCCCGGCATGGCGCCGGAGCGCCACACCGGTCTCATAGAAACCACTCTACCTTTTTACTTCAATTTCATTCTTATTTCATTTATGACCAATACTTCATAAGGCCTTATGAAATTAAGTTCGTAAGAATATCTTAGAACTCGCCGGTCTTGGGAGCCTTCACTGCGGTTGCTGCAACATCAGCTGCATCAACTACCATGAATGCAACGGGAGAGAAGCTGGTGAAAGTACCGGTTACGGTGAGGTCATCACCGAGAACGCCGGAACCAACTACTTCCCAGGTGTAAGGTGCGTTGGGCTGTCTGTGAAGAACATATACCATATCACCCTTCTTAGCGCTGGGAACCTTGAAAGGAACCTGTACGCCGCCTGCAGGGATCTCTCCGCTGTAGGATACATCAACTGCTGCTACCAGTTTAGCGCTGGTAGGAACGTTTAAGTCTTTCAGCACGGATTCTGTAGAGGTTACGGATACAACCTGCTTAGCAAGCTGCTCAGAAGGAACTGCTACAGAAGCTGCTGCTACGGAAGTCTTAACTTCCTTTGCTGCTGCTACGACATCAACACCGGCAGCGGTCTTTACAACAGGATCAGCCTCAGGGCTGTTTGCTGCAAAGGTAGGAACTGCCATAGCTACGGTCATAACTGCAACTAATAACAAAGCATATACTTTTTTCATTGGACAATTATCTCCTTTCGTAGAGTATAGAATGGTTTCTATATATAAACGGCTGTTTCCAACCGGTTATACCGTGATTAATATTAGTTTACTTCCTCATAGAACACATCGAGGATCAGTTGATACAGAGCATCGTCATCTACGTTAAACTCCGCATATTCCTCTCCCTTGGTGACTTCACCGGCGATAGTGTAGATATTGTCGGTGTCAAAGGAGCTGTTCATATATTCAGTACACAGGTACACTGCCTGATCTAAGCTGATACTGGTCACCATCTGCTTCTCCGCGGTCTGGTACAGCTTCACGGGAAGAGTCATATCTTCCTTCATGCCCTGCTTTAATTGGTTGACGAAAGCAACCGCATAAGCTTTCTGTCTGGCAATGCGCTTATTATTGGAAGCAATATCTGTAGACTTAAAGTCACGGTCGTGAACAAAATGGTATGCCAGTTCGCCCTTCAGGGTCACAGTATCGCCTGCAGTGAACAGCTTCGGCTGCATCACTGCCAGATCCTCCGGCACGGTCACGGTCACACCGCCTACCGTATCATTGAGGCTGGCGATACTGTTCATGGACAATGCACAATATCCATGGATCGGCAATCCATAGAACAGCTCGGATACCGCCTGCTCCATGAGCTGGCAGCTCCAGTCCCTGCCGTTGCCGTAAGCATACTGCAGAGCCAGCTGTTCCGTCCGATCCTCCACATAACTTCCGTCGGTAGCATATACATGTACCGGCACCATGGAATCTCTGGAGATGTTGATGAGTTGAATGGTCTTCGCCTCATCATCCAGCACTGCCAGGATCACGCAGTCCGCCTGTCCTGCCTTACCGGGTGTCTTCTCCTTCGCGATGCCGTCACGGCTATCGATTCCCAGACAGAGAATATTCATAAGATTATCTTTATATTGGTAAGTCTTACCGTTGTAACGGATCTGACCTTCCTGCAATTCATAGGATTCTTCCGCTTCCTGTGCTTCGGAGGCTTCGGAATTTTTCTCATTTGCCGCTTCCTGCATCGCCTGTGCAGCATCGGTACTGTTGCCCTGTGCATGATGAAGCAGGCTTGCACGGCCGGTGGATCTCCACACGTTAACGAGGATCACTGCGATCACTGCAAGGACCGCCAACAGTGCCAGCAAAATTCCCAGCGCACACAATATTTTCGTGCGGACACGTTTTCTATGCCGGACAACATGCTGTCTGTTGTACTCAGCGGCTTTTCTTCCGGTCAGCTGGGATTCGTCCCGGTCATCTTCAAGCGGAATATCTATGAGGCTGTCTCTGCTATCTTCCTTCTTCATAGTCTGTCTCCCACGCATAAAATACTTTGTTGGTCTATTCTGTCGCAGCTGCAGCCAGGGCAGTCTCCGCGCCCGGTTCTCTGTCAGTCAGTACTGCCTGCACCAGGAGTCGGTTATTCGGCTGGCTGCCGATACAGGTCACTAATGTAATGATCTGATCGTCTGTTGTTACTGTGATATCCTTGTCAATATTTGCACTCATATCGCGGGTGCTGAATATGGAATCCAGGTATTTCTGATAGACCTCCGGATCCGTAAAGTCAAAGCTGTACAGCAGGTGTCTGTCATCGTAGATATGGGCTGCAAAAATGGTGTAATGCAGCACTTCGTCCGGCAGATAGATCAGTACTTCTCTGTTCTCGTTGAAAAAGTCCGGATCTTCGAATTTATGTAACTGGGCGAACATGGAGCCGTTCTTCATGTTATGTCCATAGATTACGGTGTTGTTGTCTGTGAAGTCCTTACTGTTCATATTCTCGGTGTAGATACAACCGGGATATCCATAGGAACCGTCGATATTATGCATAAGATAGTAGGTATTGTCAGATGCATGCTGCAGGATTGGATAATCGATGACTGTTCCCGGTACCGTGATCCAGGCGTAGATATCCGGATTCACAGCCTGAAGCTCTTCGAACTTCACAGGAATGACTTCGCTCTGCTCTTCTGTCGCAGTCTTGGTCTCTGCCGTCTCCGTTGCCTTCATGCCTGCCAGCATTTCGTTGATCTCATCCTCGGTCATGGCAGCTTTGGCTTCCTCGGTGCCCTGTTCGGTTGTCTCTGCCGTGCTTTCGGTAGCAGCATTGTCCACCGGACGATTATATACAATATGAGAGATTCCGCTCACCACAAAATAGGCAGCAGCCAGTCCGGCCACACCTACAATTACGGAAATGATTTTTTTCTTCATAAATAACATCCCCTCATGATATATCATTCACTTTTATTCACTTCATAAACGTTAATATTATATCCGTGACAGGCCCTACTTGTCAATAGTCGACACTTACCATAAAAAAAGCCAAAAACACGCCTTTTCATGGCACTATTTTGGCTTTTTTGCAAAAAACGACTTTTTTCTGACAAATTTAGTTTTTAGATTAGTTAAAACCAAACAGCTTTTGGCAGATCCTATATCCTTCCACCGAAAGCTTACGACCGCCTCTTCCGGGCAGGTTCATCGTTCCGCCCATGATGCCGTTACGCATCCATAGGTAGAGTCTCTTGTCTTTTTCTTTCAGGTACTCCCACAGTTCTTTCTTTTTCTCCAGATGCTCAGGAGTGCCGGAACGGATCAGCAGCACAGAGGATACTGTCATGATAATCTCTAAATAATTGCGCATATACTGATACAGGCGTCTGTTCTTGACCAGCTCTTGTTTTTTTGCCACAAGATAATCGATCATCAGCTTTGTCACACGGATCTGCTGGTCGATACGGGAGATCATGACCGTCTCATTGACAGACTGATCCTGTCTTCCTATATAATATCTGTAGAAATTCACATCCAGATAATACATATTTTTCACATAAGGTAACGGTTCAAACACATACAGATTGTCCACATAGAAAGTATGCTCCGGAAGCTTCAGTCCGCATTCCTGAAGCAGCTTCGTACGGAAGATCACGGAGTGCATCAGTATGTAATGTCCCTTGATAAAATGATGGCAGTCCGCCCAGGTGAACATCCTCTCTACCGGCAGAATATGACGGTACTGAATGACTTTCTTGCGACGCTCGCCTTCCTTCTCATAGACATAGTTGCTGATCAGCATGTCCAGTGCCTGACCGCCTCCTGCCAGCTCCCGCAGAGTGTCCAGGATCTTAAAATAGGCATCCTGCTTCACCCAGTCATCACTGTCCACCACCTTAAAATATAATCCGGTAGCATTGGCAATTCCGGTATTCACTGCAGAACCGTGTCCACCGTTCTCCTTGTGGATCGCGCGGACGATCGTAGGAAACTGTGCTTCATATTCATCTGCGATCTCCGCAGTGCGATCCTTAGTAGATCCGTCATCAACGATCAGAATCTCCACATCCTCCCCTCCGACTAACAGGGAGTCAATACATTTTCTCATATACTTTTCAGAATTATAACAGGGAATTGCTATGGAAAGTAATTTCATGATTGCTGTCCTTTCTTCATATTAAAATATAGTTCGAGGTATCCCAAGCTGCATGCTCAGTCCCTTCGCATAAGCTGCAAATGCAGAAGGAATGGGATATCTGTCTTGCGTCTCCCGGGGTTCAATATAGATCCAGTCCGCAGAATCCGGTCCCACCTTCTTCGGTGCGAGTTCATCGACCCGGATGAGGTACCCCTTCATATGCCATTCTCTATGGGAGAAAATATGCTTTGCATCCTCCAACGGCTGAATCCTGAGTACCTGCAGCCCGTTCTCTGTCAGATATTCCTTCACCTCTTCCGCCGTACAGAATCCCTTCATTGACGGGAATTCATACATTCCGGCGAGCAGTCCCTTAGCCGGCCGCTTGTGCAGCACCGCAAGCTCTGCATCCCGGATAATGAGGATCGTCTTCTCCTCTATGGTCCGTTCCTTTGCCTTTGCCTTATTCGGGTACTGTTGCTGTGTTCCATCTTCGTATGCCAGACAGATCTGCCGAAGCGGACACTCCTCACAATGAGGGGCACCGTTTGGAATACACACACAGGCTCCGATCTCCATCATTGCCTGGTTAAAATCCCCCGGCCTGTCCTTCGGTATAACCTCCCACAAGTCCTTCTCCACGGCTTTTTTCACTTTATCCTCTGAGATACATCGATCATCCTTACGGATGCGGGCGATCACACGGAGCACATTTCCATCTACCGCCGGGTTCGGTTTTCCATAAGCTATGGAAGATACTGCTCCCGCCGTATAGCTTCCGATTCCTTTCAGTTTCAGCAATTCTTCATAAGAATCCGGCATAATTCCGGCATAATCTTCCATGATCTGAATTGCTGCTTTCTGCAGATTACGCACCCGGTTGTAATAACCAAGTCCCTCCCAAAGCTTTAATAGAGTCTCCTCCGGTGCTTCCGCTAATGCCGCGATATCCGGCAGGGTATCCATAAATCTCTGAAAATAAGGCTTCACCGCTTCCACCCTGGTCTGCTGTAGCATGATCTCAGAGACCCATACGCGATAGGGTGTGGGCTGTTCTCTCCAGGGAAGAATCCTACGATTATTATCATACCATTTTAAAAGTGGTTTGGGAATTGCCCGAAGGTCACCTTTCCTAAAGATTTCCTTAACATCCGTTAAATTTTCATTGTATTTATCCATAGTGTCTACCGCAGGCGATTGCATTCAAACTTCTCCATGGTGAGCAGGCAGTTTTTCAGTTCTTCATAACGTTCCTCCGTCTCACCGTCATTTACTTCGATATCACAGGCGATTGCCATGGTCGTGATCATCTCATCGGTGATCCGGTGATGTAAGCCTGCGAGAATATTTAACTTCTGTTCATAGGAATCCGCATCCAGGAATTCTAATACCAAAGGATCCAGTGCGGGCTCCTCCTCTGCAGCTTCTATATGCACTGCCGGTGCCTCCGGCTGTGCTGCTACGCCCTGCGCCCCACTCACTGCGTCAGTCTCACGGGTCTGTCTGTCCGCGTCCGCACCCTGCAGCTCAAAACGAAATCTCTGCTGTACCTCAGGGTATTTGACCTTATCCACTTCGCTCGTAAACATCGCAAGCGGTCTCGCATAGGTCTTAAAATCTCCGTACATTGCCTGATAGATCACCAGCTGCTCTCCAGTCTCCGAATGCTGTGCTATCGTAACGATCTGGTACAGATTCCCTTTAAAATGCTTATATATCTCATGTGGTTTGGGAATAAATGTCATCTGTCCTTCTCCTTTCCCATTGCCTCTGCTGCGGCATATGGTAACAGTATAACCCCTATTCTGAAAAATGTCATGTCTCCCTTAAAAATCTGTCAGAAGATATTCATAAGAGATGCTGTAGCTGCCGGAAGCATTGCATGCCTGCATAAGCTCTGCGCTGAAAGCTTCACGTTCCTCTTCACTCATGTCATTGATCCTCTTATGATGGATCGTAAAGGTATAATCACATGCTCCGCTTTCATCCATCACATAAGTCAGTGCCACACCACTGTTGCGGTAGCCATTCTCGTTGAGATATTGCTTCACCTTTGTAAGCAGCTGCTGTTCTTTCACCTGATTCTCAATACGCTGTGTTTCATTGCTGCTTTCACTTTTCACTGTACTTCCGATACAGAATACAATGGTCAGGATCAATAATACAGTGGTAACATAAAACATAATATTGGAAATGGCTTTTCTTCTCATAATCTATACCTCTCTGTTGTTTTATCCGGATTTTGCCGGAGCTTTCATCATCCGCTCCATCCGACAGATATAGATTACCTTTTTTCAAGTACTATAAAACCACCTCAATCCAAATGTCACTGCGAAGCGGTCATAATTCAGCTGTTAAAATATTCTGCTCCGGCGGATTCCACCGCTGCTTTTAACCCCAGAGCAGACATTCTGACTGCACCGTTGCCCCAGATGATCATCTGCTCCAGGGCATCTGAGGTAGCTACCGTCACGCGGTATTTCTGCGGTTTTGCTCCCAGCTCATGTGTGGTGCGCTCAATATACTGATCTGCAGTCTCCGCTTCCTTCGTATAGACCACTTCTATGTTATGATATTTCATCACAGATCCCGGATTTCCTTTCACCTTATAAGCATCATAGACCAAAATCAGCCGGCATCCCTGATATCCCTGATAGTTGCACAATATATCCATCAGTTTGTCCCTGGCGCTGTCTAAATTGATCTGTGCCAGCTCCCGCAACTCCGGCCATGCGAAAATAATATTATAGCCGTCCACCAGCAGATATTCTTCCGGTTTTTCCTGAGGGCCTGCTTTGGTCTTCGGTGTCCGTATACTGTCTGCCGGACCTTCCGTATAGTTGCTGCGACTGCCGGAGGATGTATGATATCTGCGGAATCCATGCGGATCTTCTGCCCCTTTTCCATAGGTCCTGCGGAAGATCTCTTCGATCTCTTCCTGGGATATGATACGCTCTGCGCCGCCACCCGTCTGACGTACAGCTCCCTGCCGTCTGTTCACTGCCGGCATTCCCTGTAAAGCGTCATCCCCCGACTCTGCATTTTCCTCCGAATCCGGTACCCAGCCGCTCTCCACATGGGCATATTCCGACACCTGATCCCATGGCACCTGGAAACCGGCCCCGTGGGCACAAAATACGGAACCGGTAGGGTTGGCGGTATCCGCCTCCGGATCGTAATCCGTCTGTGCCATCACCTCTTCTGTATTATGGCAGGGCTCGTACCCCTGCAGGCTGCAGGACAGTCTGCCGTGTCCTTTGGTATAGGAAGCCACTTCTCTGGCGTAATCCCGCATGGTTGCCACCGGCACACTGCCCATCAGTACACTGTTGTTTCCTTCGGTCACAGGCGGATCGAATCGTCCGTTCATTCTGGTGATATCTGACATTGCCCTGCCGAGATTTTCTGTCGGCACTTCCAGTCGATAGGAAAACCACGGCTCAAGCAGAATACTTTTTCCACTGCGCAGTCCCTGCCGGATGGCGCGATAAGTCGCCTGCCGGAAATCCCCGCCTTCCGTATGCTTAGTATGTGCCTTCCCGGCGATCAACAGTATCCGAAGATCTGTGATCTCCGATCCGGTAAGCACTCCCACATGCCTTTTTTCCTCCAAATGAGTCAGGATCAGTCTCTGCCAGTTCCGATCCAGCATATCCTCACTGCACAGAGAGGCAAATTGCAAGCCGCTGCCCCGCTCACCCGGTTCCAGCAGCAGGTGTACTTCTGCATAATGTCGCAGGGGTTCAAAATGCCCGATGCCTTCCACCGGTTCCACCAGCGTCTCCTTATAGACAATGCTTCCCGCATCGAATTCCGCTTCCAGTCCGAAACGCTCCCACAGGATATTTTTCAGGATCTCCATCTGCACCTGCCCCATGACCTGCATATGGATCTCCCGCTTTTCCTCCTGCCATAATACATGTAACTGCGGCTCCTCTTCTTCCAACTGTCTGAGCTTTCCAAGTGCTGTCACGGGATCCACATCCGGGGGAAAACTCAGCCTGTAGGTCAATACCGGTTCCAACACCGGTGCCAGATTCTCGCTTTCAAAGCCCAGTCCCTGTCCTGCAAATGTCTTCATAAGTCCTGTGACCGCACAGACTTCTCCCGCCGGCACGCTGTCTGCGGTCTCATAGCTTCCTCCATTGTACAGGCGCAGCTGATCTGCCTTTTCCTCCCAGGTCTCTTCCCCGGCACCGCTTTTCTCATTACCAATCATCATTTTGACCCGAAGCGTCCCTCCGGTGACTTTCAGATACGTCAGACGGTTCCCCGACGTATCTCTGCCGATTTTATAGACTCTGGCTCCAAACTCCTGTGAATATTCCGGTTCCGGCAGATAGAAAGACAGCCCGTCCAACAGCTTTTCTATGCCTTCCTGTCTTAATGCGGATCCAAAAAAGCAGGGAAACAGCTTCCGCTGCGCCACAGTGAATGCTATGCTCTCCGGCTGCAAGGCTCCGGTCTCCAGGTATTCCTCCATCAGTACTTCACTGCACATGGCGGCATGTTCCAGTTCCTGCTCACGGTCCTCTTCGGATTCATCCTGCGCCATGATATTTTCAACGGTTACAATATTGCCATCCAGCTTACCTTGCAGTTCGGCCAGTATTTTGTCCCGCTCGGTGCCCGGCTGATCCATTTTATTTACGAATAAAAACACCGGAACCTCATATCTTTTCAATAATCTCCACAGTGTGTAGACATCCCCCTGCACGCCGTCACTGCCGTCGATCACAAGGATTGCTGCGTCCAGTACCTGCAGTGTCCTCTCCATTTCAGCGGAAAAATCCACATGCCCAGGGGTATCTAACAGAGTGATATCCACATCTTTCCACCGGATTCTCGCCTGCTTGGAGAAGATGGTAATGCCTCTCTTCCTCTCCATGTCCCCATTGTCCAGAAAAGCATCTCCGTGATCCACTCTTCCTGCCTTGCGGATCGTTCCGCAGGTATATAAAAGGCTCTCTGCCAGTGTTGTCTTGCCGGCATCCACATGTGCCAGAATTCCTATGATTAATTTCTTCATTCCTATCGTTAACCCTTCTATCTCCGGTTCCTGCTGCTTCTTCAGGATTCTTACTGTTTTCTTAGGTTTCTTACCGCTTTCTTAAGTTTCTGCTGTTTCCTTAGGTTTCTTACCTCTTCTTTATCTTTACCATCTACGATACTATATTTTCGCCGATTTTCCAACTGTTTTATCTTGAGGATGTCATTGCAAATCCGCTTAAAGATAGGCTATAATCATAGCATACTTTCCATCTTTCCATTAGCAGGAGGAGCTATGATCAAATTAATTGCAACCGACATCGACGGTACACTTCTAAAAGACGGTACGCTGATGATCGATCCGGAATATATGGCCGTAATTGAAAAACTGACTTCAAAAGGAATCATCTTCGTCGCCTGCTCCGGCCGGCAATTCATCAGTGAACGAAAACTTTTCGCTCCCGTTTGCGATAAGCTTCTCTATATCACGGACGGCGGCACGGTAGTCCGTACCCCTCACAAAATTTTAAAAGTCCACACTCTGCCCGAAGATGTCTGGCATGGAATGTGTGAAACGGTTCGCAATGAATTACCGGACTGTGATTATTTTATTGCCACTCCGGATTATTGTCTGGCAGAAGATGCCGGAAGCCGCATGTTCCGTTGGCTTACCGATTCTTACGGATATGATATCCGTGAAGTACCGGACCTGTTAAAAGCACCTGTGGACAACGTGATCAAATTCACAGTGTATCATCCTTCGGCATGTGAAGAAATGTGTGCCCCGCTTTTCACTCCCACCTGGCAGACCAAGGCTAAAATCGCTTCCTCCGGCAAAGAATGGATGGACTGTAACCCGTTAGGTGTGAACAAAGGAACCGCTATTCGGTTTTTACAGGAATATCTTGGCATTGCCCCGGATGAAACCTGCACTTTCGGAGACAATCTGAATGATATAGAAATGCTTGAGAGCGCCGGAACCAGCTATGCCGTATCCAACGCAAGAGAGGAAGTAATCGCTGCCGCAAAGAGAACCTGTGCGCCTTATTGGGAAAACGGCGTGCTGCAGATATTAAAAACTTTTCTGTAAGCTTGACACTGTCACAATAAAGCACTATAGTAAACAGGTAAATATTATATTCCGCTAGGGGAGCACATCGCTGAGACTGAAGTGTTGCAAGACTATGCCATCATTTCTAACCCTCACTACTTGAACCGGATAATACCGGCGTAAGGAAGCATAGATTTCATGCAGTTATTGTCTACATATACACTGCTGATAACAGTATATAAGAGCCGTACATTATATGAGTGCCGTTCAAGACTGTAATTTTTGCATGGATACGATGTTGTCCCTCCTCGCGCATACGAAGGAGGATTTTTTTATGTTGTACAATGTTGTTGTGAATGACTGGGGCGAGACTACTTATGTCCCCACTGCACTGGGCAATGTCCTGTTAGTGGTTGTCCTGATCGCTCTGCTGGCCGTGGCTGTTGTATTTGCCCGTAAGCAGAGAAATAAGACCGGCGCTGACGACGTTGATCAGAAAATGGCTCACAGTAAGCTGACCGTAAAGCAGTTGGCATTCTGCGCCATGGCAATCGCTCTTGGAACCGTGCTGTCAAACATCAAGCTGTTCCATTTTCCTACCGGCGGTTCCATTACGCTTCTGTCCATGCTGGTGATCTGCCTGCCCGGTTACTGGTTCGGTCTGGGTGCAGGTATCGCCACCGGAGTAGCTTACGGTGTGTTACAGCTTCTCATTGATCCCTATGTATTGTATCCCATGCAGTTGATCGTTGATTACATTTTGGCTTTCGGTGCTTTGGGATTGTCCGGACTCTTCTCCAATGCGAAATTCGGACTGCTAAAGGGATATATCACCGCTGTGTTGGGCAGATATGTGTTCGCCGTGATCTCCGGATGGATCTTCTTCGGCGCGTATGCCTGGGAAGGCTGGGATCCCCTGCCCTATTCCCTCGCCTACAATGCGATCTATATCTTCGCTGAAGCGGCAGTAACATTACTGATCCTGTCCGTGAAACCGGTACAGAATCTGTTCTCGAAATTAAAGCAGATGGCTTTAAATGATTAGGTAGATTGAAAGTTTACGAAAGCATAGCCGCGCATAGGCAAAATAAGAACCGTGATTGGGAGCTTGCTCACAAATCACGGTTTCTATTTTTGCTGACAATCTTATTTCGTGTTCTTCATGACATCTTTATTCTTCACAAGGTAATCGATCAAAGATACCACGGTGAGGATCAGTGCGATCCACATAATGATATTGGTAAGGATCTGCAGCTGCGGGAAGTTGGCGATCATCAGGCAGATCATGACCATCTGGAAGGTGGTCTTGAACTTGCCCCAGTAACTTGCGGCAATGACTACGCCATTGTCGGAAGCGATCAGACGGAAGCCGCTGATGATAAACTCTCTGGCGATGATAATGATGACCACCCAGGAAGGGATACGGTTCATCTCGATCAGTGCGATCATGGCGGAACATACTAACAGCTTATCCGCCAGGGGATCCATGAACTTACCGAAGTCGGTGATCAGGTTATATTTTCTTGCAATCTTACCGTCGATCAGATCGGTGAGGCTGGCAATGATGAAGATAGCCAGTGCGATCATATCCGTCACGAAGGTGTTCTCGCCAAACCATCCGGCCTGACCTCCCAATAACAGGATAATAAACGGTACGATCAGGATCACACGAAAAATAGTCAGCTTGTTGGGCAGATTCATTTTACTCATGATATATTTCTCCTATCAGATCATATTCATTGGAACCGGTGACCAGAACCTTGACAAAATCTCCGGTCATCAGATTCGCTGAAGTATTTACGAACAGATAGCCGTCCACATTAGGGGCATCTCTGTAGGTTCTTGCAACATAAGTCTCTTCGTCCGCAACCTTGCCCTCGATCATTACAGTCAGGATGTGTCCTACCATATCCTCCGCCTTGTCAAAGGCAATTGCCTGCTGTAATTCCATCAGTTCATCTCTCCGGAATTCCTTGACTTCCTGCGGCACCTGGTCTTCCATGGTGGCAGCGGGAGTATCTTCCTCCTGAGAATACGGGAATACACCCAGACGGTCGAATTCCATCTCGTTGACAAAACGATACAGCTCCTCGAAATCCTCCTGGGTCTCTCCGGGAAATCCGCTGATCAGTGTGGTACGTAAGCAGATATCGGGGATTTTCTCCCGAAGTTTCCCAATGATGGCACGAAGCTCTGCCTGGTCAGTGCGTCTACCCATTCGTTTCAACACATTGTCGGAAGCATGCTGGATGGGAATATCCAGATAGTTACATACCTTGGGTTCTGCTGCAATAGCATCGATCAGTTCATCCGTGATCTCCTCCGGATAACAGTATAAAATACGGATCCAGTAGATACCGGGAATCTGCGCCAGCTCATGTAAAAGTCCGGGCAACTCCTTTTTCCCATATAGATCCACACCGTACAGCGTGGTCTCCTGTGCTACCAGGATCAGCTCCCGTACGCCCTTGTCCGCCAACTCTTTGGCTTCCTTAATGAGACTCTCCATGGGAACGCTGCGGTAATTGCCCCTGACCTTCGGAATAATACAGTAGGTGCAGTGTTTGTCACAGCCTTCTGCAATTTTCAGATACTCAAAATGTCCGCCTGTAGTGACAACACGGTTGGTCTCTGTCACAGGGGCGGCATTAATATCTTCATAATGGTTCTGTTTCTGTCCTGCCAGGATCTCCTCCAGGGCAGCTACGATCTCATCAATAGCAGTGGTTCCGATAATGGCGTCCACCTGCGGGATCTCCTTCTGGATCTCCTCGCGGTAGCGCTGGGCGAGACACCCGGCAGCGATCAGTGCCTTGACCTGTCCGCTGTCCTTCAGTTCTCCCATCTGCAACAATGTATTGATACTTTCTTCCTTGGCATCGCCGATAAAGCAGCAGGTGTTTACCACTACAACATCTGCCTCTGCTTCATCATCCGTGAAGGTATAACCTTTTTCCTGGAGCATGCCAAGCATCTTCTCGGAATCGA
>OGGH01000540.1_pt1 | contig 35658 bp, 20 predicted proteins | sample 1571161 | NCBI WGS metagenome assembly OGGH01 (sample SAMEA2582053, study PRJEB24529) | metagenome | biome: Human gut stool | place: China | collected 2011 | reverse complement strand
TCATCGATACCTGCCCGCTTTGGGATGAAGACGGAAAAGTATATCTGGTACACGCATATGCGGGAAGCCGTGCCGGATTAAAAAGTGTCATCACTATCTGCGAACTGAATGCTGAAGCCACAAAGGCCATCACTCCTTCACGTATCGTCTTCGACGGTCATGAGGCCCATCAAACTTGTGAAGGCCCCAAATTCTATAAAAGAAACGGCTATTATTATATTTTCCATCCGGCAGGCGGTGTACCGACAGGATGGCAAGTGGTGCTACGCTCCAAAAACGTATACGGCCCTTACGAATGGAAAACTGTACTTGCACAAGGTAACTCTCCCGTCAACGGGCCTCATCAAGGCGCATGGGTAGATACGCCTACCGGTGAAAACTGGTTTCTCCACTTTCAAGACGTAGGTGCTTACGGACGTATCATGCACCTGCAACCTATGAAATGGATAAACGACTGGCCTGTGATCGGGGTAGACAAAGACGGTGACGGGTGTGGTGAACCGGTCCTGACTTACAAGAAGCCTAATGTGGGAAAGACTTATCCTATCTGCACTCCACAGGAAAGTGACGAGTTCGACGGCTACACACTGTCTCCGCAATGGCAATGGCATGCTAATATCAACGAAAAATGGGCCTACTATGCAGGTGACAAGAGTTACGTGAGATTATACTCTTACCCTGTTGTACAAGATTACAAAAATATGTGGGATGTAGCTAACCTATTATTACAAAAGACTCCTTCTGACAATTTCACAGCCACAATGAAACTGACCTTCACTCCCAATCAGAAAAACAAAGGTGAACGTACCGGATTGATTGTGATGGGCAGGGATTATGCCGGATTATTCTTAGAAAATACGGATAAGGGACTTACTCTGTCGCAAGTGGAATGCAAAAGAGCCGATAAAGGGAAACCGGAACAATCGAACGCTTCTGTCAGCCTCACTCAAAACACAGTTTATCTGAAAGTAAAATTCAAATGTGACGGAAAGAAAATCAAAGCCAACGAAGGAGGACATGACCTTCTTGTCATATGTGACTTCAGCTACAGTCTTGATGGAAAGAAATATCAACCACTAGGCAATCCTTTTCAAGCAAGGGAAGGACAATGGATCGGTACCAAGATCGGAACATTCTGCACACGTCCGGCTATCGTGACTAATGATGGCGGATGGGTGGATGTGGATTGGTTCCGCATTGCCAAGAAGTAACATTCTTCAAAAGGAAGAACATAAGAAGAGCAGTCCTACAGACTGCTCTTCTTTACAATATCTGCCAGTTCCTTATCTGTAAGATTCTCACATTCAGATTTATCATAAATTGTCAGAAGGACAATATTTGTATCGGTTTCCGATATCAAAACAGTGAGAGTGATGACTCTAGCCCCTCCACTTTTACCTTTTCCTTTAGAAGAAATTGCCATACGCACTTTATGAAGTCCTCTACCTAAATCCACACATTACTGTGGTTCCCGTCTCAACGACTCCAGTAAACCAGCAAAATCCTGCCGCATTGATTTATAATGCTTACTTAATCTTTTCAATTCTCTCTTAAATAAAGAAGTAGCTATAATATTACAGTTCATTGAGTAAATCTTTGGCTGAAAAACCTTTTGCCTTTCCTTCGCGTATCAGTCGGGCTTCCTCACACGCTTCCTTCAAATCATCCAATACCTCTGATTTCGTTCGGGGGATATAGGGCACACAGTCCTCCTTCACTGTATTTATATTGACGGAAGACTCACCGTAAAGTACCATCTTTACCTTATCAAGCAACTGACGGCTATCCGACATTAATATTTCTCGGGCCAATTCAGCTTTATAAGCTTCCAGTTCCATTGAATTGTCCATTGTTATCTCCTTTCTTCTTTCATTTAAGTAACTACAAAGATAACGAAAGTAACCGGAAATCGAGTCATTAATTCGTTTTTATTCCTACCTTTGCCATCCGAATATCATAAAATACAGGATTAACAATAACCCCAAACCACAATGAAGAAACTAGCAATATTCGATTTGGATGGTACATTGCTAAATACGATCGCCGATCTGGCACACAGTACCAACTATGCTCTAAATAAATTAGGATATCCCACGCATGAAATAGAAAAGTATAACTTCATGGTAGGAAACGGTATCAACAAACTCTTTGAACGTGCCCTGCCCGAAGGAGAAAAAACAGAGGAAAATGTACTCCGTGTCCGCAAAGAGTTTATTCCTTATTATGATATTCACAATGCGGATGATAGCCGTCCCTATCCGGGTGTTCCAGAGTTATTGACCGATCTGCAGTCCGCCGGCATTCAGATTGCCGTAGCCTCCAATAAATATCAGGCCGCTACGGAGAAACTGATAGCTCACTACTTTCCGAGCATTCATTTCACTGCCGTGTTCGGTCAGCGGGAAGGAATCAGTGTAAAGCCCGACCCTACGGTTGTCTTCGATATATTAAAGTTGGCCAATGTAGAAAAAAACGAAGTTCTCTACATAGGAGACTCCGGAGTAGATATGCAAACGGCCGCCAATGCAGGAGTAACCGCTTGTGGGGTAACATGGGGCTTTCGTCCAAAAAGCGAACTGGAAGAATTCAAACCGGCATTTATCGTAGATACTACAGAAAAGATTTTATCACTTTTTACCCTCATACCCTCATAAACATCTGCATCGACCTATTCATCGGCATTTCAGCAATGAGAGCAAGCCTGACAGTAAGTATGAGAGTAACTTTTGCTCTCATACTTACTATCAGGCATAGTTTCAAATATAAACAAGCAGTATACACTCTTTGAACAACCGTATGTTTAATGTAGAACAACAACACAGACAAAGTTAATTACCCTATTTCATACATCAAACTCCCGATATTTATAAAGGCTCACATTCGTGAGCCTTTGAGCTAACAACCATAAACCTTTCAGCTCACAGCTGTGGACAAAACCGCTCGTTAATGTGAGCCTTTACGATTCTCAGACGTTTTACATACTAAGCACGTATGTTCTTACTAACAGGCACGTAGCCTTTACGTATTACCTACAGGCATCCGCCACCTAATCTACTATCGGATCTTTCACAATCTTCACTTCTTGACGAATATCCAGATTAAGCATGGAAGCTCTGGTATATGGATCGAGAACCATGATAAAAGAAATTAAGGCTAATGCAACCTCTCACTTAGCGAGCACCAACTCCCCCTCTCTATCATCACTACCGAACGTGAGAGAATAGTGCCCGTCCTTTATCACAGACACTTCCAATTGTTTTAAAGCTATGATTTCAGTCTGTTTCCCTTTTTCCACAATTCTCAAAACAGGAGTAGCCTTCTTTCCCGTAGACCAATCTCCCTGCCATAGCAATCTGTATTGTTTACCCTCTGTAAGATTGGTTATTGCAACGGAACCTGGCTGTACCAGCAAACCCCAACCGTTCGGTTCTTCCAAAAGGATTTTCGTGTCCCACAAGAAATGGGGAGTTTGCTCCGAAGACATATCGGGATTTATGTCATCCATGCCATTATCATTACCGCAAGCAGTGAGAAAGAGACAGAACAGTACTCCCGTAGCTAAAAAGATTCTTGTTATTATGTGATGTTTTCTCATATCAATAATATTTTCAAGGTTATTATTTGTTTACTTTTAACCGGACAATAGTACCGTTGGCAGCCCTCGCTTCCAACATTACAAGTCCTTGATAGGAAGAAAGGTCAACTTTTCTTTCTGTAAACGATACGCGATTGTTGTTCACAAAAAAACTGGTAAACAACTCTGCATCCGGTTCTACCACACTTGCCATATTATCTTCCACTGCGATAGCGGCAGCCTCCAGCCAACCGAATCGATCCTCATCGGGAACAGGAACTTGCCCTCCGGCCTCATATCCCATGCCTTTGCCATAAAGCATGCTGCTTGCCGTTATTTTCAGAAAGCCAATATCCGGCAAAGTTCCGTCCGCCTGACGCGGATTCATCAGTTCCGTATCTTCAAGACTTATAAAGTCGGCAGAAGTCAGTTCATAACTTTCGGGAGCAAAAGAGTTGTTCACAATCTCGCACAGTGTTTCATCCACGTCTATCAAGTGTTTGCCCGCGCTTCGAGGCATATAAGATATGTTATTCTTTATAATATGACCATAACCCGGCACATCTACTTTTTCGGATGCACTTTTCCTGTTCAACATACAGAAATTGGACGGGTTACGGTAGCCCGTGTTATTATACCAGGCAATCCCTCCCAGATGATGATTGGCATAGAACCCTTTGTTTTTATTCTTATAAGCCAGACAATACTGAACGATATGCATCGGAATCACCTTCGGCACCTTTGGATTATCACTCATGCCATAACCTCCCGATTTAAATCCGGTTCCATCTCCGGCCTTATCCCCCTCCTTCGTATATCCATTCAGAAAAGACCAGCAATTATCAATGGTAAAAGCCGCCTTGCAATTAATTAAATCGAAGCCATCGTCGCTATTGTACCAGGCACGACATCCCCGAAACACATTACCCGTATAGGCTTCCGAAGTCAGATGACCTCCGAAGCCGTCCACATTTCCTCCGCTTCCGCTATCAGATACAGGATCATAGTTATTGTATGCATCGCAATTCAGCACCAGATTATCTTTGCCCGTCACTATATAAAAGCCGATAGCCATGCCATCGTGCATAGACAAATGCTCATAGATATTGTTACTGCCTCCTTCATTGCGGAAACATTCGGACTGTGTATGTTCTGTGATTGTCACTTGCGTGCCCACTACTTCCATATTTCTGAAGTGCAGATACGAACCGCTTACATAAAACACAATAACCCGTTCATTGACGAGCTTTACTTCCGAAAGGTCAAATACCGGACGTTCGTTCTTATAGCCGGAATAGCAGATCCGCTTATCCTTCCCCGTCCCGCTTTTATCCATTTTAAAGACACGGCTCCAGGTAGTACTCCCCGCCGTATGGTGTTCCATCACCTCAGACTCCGTTATCTTGTATGTTCCCCGGCGGATATAAACAGTATCTCCGGCAACCACTTTCGATTGTGCTTTCCTCAAAGTGGCAAAAGGTTTCTCTATTGTTCCACTGTTGGTATCGCTACCATTCGTAGCCACAAAATAATTTGTTGCCGGAAGACAAAGACACATCCCTATAAAAGAAAGAAAAAAGTAAAAGCGTTTCATGGTATTCATATCAATATATATAAGGTATTATTGCAAAAGGAAAAATCATTTATAATCTATCTCAATCCGACTGTCTATATTATCCTCCTCCTGCACTTTAGTCTTATCTTCCACTGTCAGATGAATATCCTTCAACCGGAAGTTCTTGCTATAAGCGATTTTTCCGGCAGACTCCACACTCGCATTAATATTAGACAAGTAGAAGTTTTCAATGCGGAGCTCCTCATTCCATCCGGAAGCTGTGATAAAACGTTTTGCCCTGTCGGCCTGTATATTCGAGAAATACACATTACGGAAATAGGGATATCCTTTCTCCTTCGGTTCGACGGGAGTCAGCATGGTAACCCAGTGTGACGGAATCTTTTTCCCCTTATATTCTTCGGGCAAAGCGGAGTAACTGTATTTGGGATTCCAGTTCAACCCCACAGCCAATACATACTTTACGCTATCAGCCTTCACACGGGTCATATAAATATTCTCCACCGTTCCTCCACGATTCATGGATGATTTCAGACGCAACGCCGCTCCCGTGCCGTAAGCTTTCAGATCGTAGGCAAGCACATTACGGATAGAACCGGAAGTCTCACTGCCGCACGTCACCAATCCCGCCCCTTTGCGTGCGGTACAGTTACGGATTACCACATTCTCTGTCGGTCGGTTCACGCGTAGCCCATCCGCATCGCGGCCCGCTTTGATACAGATATTATCGTCATTGCAATCCACCTCACAGTTCTCAACCAGAATATTGGTCGAAGAGTCTATATCAATTCCGTCCGTACTCGGTCCGTGTCCTCCCACATTATTATTAATGGTAACGCCATCCACCGAACAATGATCGGAATACAAAATCTGGCAAGCCCAAAAACCGGTACGTACAAGGGTGAAATCTTTTAAAGTGATATGTTTGCTGTTTGAGACAAGGATTCCCCGCACCCGTTTGCAGTCGTAATCCACAATCCAACGGAGTTTCTTCTTCTCATATTCCTTGCGCATCTCCCAATATTTATCCCAAAACACCTTTCCACGGCAATCAATGAATCCTTCGCCTGTCAACGCAGCATTCTCCGCATCCATGATATTGACAACGGCCGAAGGCCATGTCATTTCAATGCCGGCAATACGCGAAGGAAATTCCGGATAGTCACGGATATCCTCACTTGCTATCAACGTTGTGCCTTTGCTCAGATGAAGGTTCACTCCGCTTTTAATGAATAAGGCGCCTATACGGTAAACGCCCGAAGGAATGATAACCGTCCCTCCCCCCTTTTCATGGCAAGCGTCAATAGCCGATTGAATAAAACGGGTACTAAGAACGGAAGTATCACTTTTCAGTCCTAAGTCCGTTGCATGGATACAGTCGGACTTAGGAACCCGTTGCGCACCTACCTGTTCCGCCCACGACAAATCGGGTTGTACGGGGACATTCCCCCAGTCATGCGCGGAAACGGTAATGGTTCTTTCCGGACTCGTAAAGCCAATCAATGCCAATAGTACAATAGATAAAAGATACTTCATATTCACTCCTTTTTATTCACATTGCAAAATTACCGCATTCCGTAGAAGGCGAAATAGACGAATGTACATAAAAGATAGAAATTTATATGGAATGGATAATCCTATATACACAGGTGGACAATTCTATATTGTCTTTGTACATATTTCCATGTACAGGCATTCAAAAAAGGACTAAATTTGCCACATGAAATAAAAAGAATTATCTAATACTCAAAATAATAGAGTGACATGAAAAGAAGTACAAGCTGGTTACTGTTATGTATGCTTACATTGGTTACTATACCGACTGTAATGGCACAACCCAATTACAACTATTCCAAACTCCAACGGGAGAAGCTCGGACGCGGAGCAATCGCTATCCGTGAGAACCCTTCGGAAGTTGTCGTCTCCTGGAGATATTTATCTTCCGACCCGATAAAAACCGGATTCAATGTTTACCGGGACGGCAAGAAACTGAATGACCAACCCGTTATCACCGGTACGATGTTTCGCGACAAGAACGGAAGTCCGGCAGCGGCAGTTTATGAAGTACGCCCTGTGATAAAAGGCAAAGAGACCCACCATACGGGTGGCAAGTATACCTTACCAGAGAACTCTCCTCTCGGCTATCTGCAAATACCATTGAAAAGACCGGAAGGCGGAGTAACTCCCGCAGGAGACAGATATACGTATAGTCCCAACGACGCTTCCATCGGTGATGTGGACGGTGACGGAGAATATGAAATCATCTTGAAATGGGATCCAAGCAATTCACGGGATAATTCGCATGACGGATATACCGGAGAAGTGCTTATCGATTGTTACCGGCTGAACGGTGAACAGTTATGGCGCATTAATCTAGGTAAAAATATACGGGCAGGGGCACACTATACACAATTTATGGTATATGACCTGGACGGTGACGGGAAAGCGGAAGTCGTGACGCGCACAGCAGACGGAAGTGTTGACGCAAAAGGGAATGTCATAGGGAACACTCAAGCCGATTATCGTGAACCCGGTACTTTCAGCAAGAAAAGAAACGCGATTGTCAATCAAGGACGGGTATGGAAAGGCAAGGAGTATTTAACCGTATTTTCCGGACTGACGGGAGAAGCATTGCACACGATTGACTATATCCCTCAGCGCGGTGATCCTTCCGATTGGGGAGATGAACGTGCCAACCGCAGCGACCGTTTTCTGGCTTGTGTAGCCTATCTGGATGGAATTCATCCAAGTGTAGTGATGTGCCGGGGGTATTACACCCGCACCGTCCTGGCTGCCTTCGGCTGGAACGGGAAAGAACTGAAAAAACACTGGGTATTCGATAGTAATGACCCCGGTTGCGAAGATTATGCCGGGCAAGGGAATCACAACCTGCGTGTAGGAGATGTGGACGGTGACGGTTGCGATGAAATTATTTACGGTTCTTGCGCCATCGACCATAATGGCAAAGGACGCTACTCTACCAAGATGGGACACGGAGACGCTATCCATCTTACCCATTTTGACCCTTCACGCAAGGGACTGCAAGTGTGGGACTGTCATGAGAACAAACGTGACGGCAGTACTTATCGCGATGCGGCAACGGGAGAGATCATTCTCCAAGTGAAAAGCGACAAGGATGTAGGCCGCTGTATGGCAGCCGACATCGACCCGACCCAGCCCGGAGTGGAAATGTGGTCGTGGGAAGCAGGAATGCGCAATGCAAAAGGAGAAGCTATTGCAGGCAGGATAAAAGGATTGCCCACCAACATGGCTGTGTGGTGGGATGGTGACTTGCTACGCGAGTTATTGGATAAGAACATTATCAGCAAGTATGATTGGAAAGCACAAAAGGTAAACAGAATCGTAACATTCGAAGGGGCTCTCTCCAATAACGGAACGAAAGCCGTACCCTGTCTGCAAGGTGACATCGTGGGTGACTGGCGTGAAGAAGTGCTGTTACGCTCGGAAGACAACTGTTCCCTGCGCCTGTATGTATCGACTATTCCTACTGAATACCGCTTCCATACCTTCCTGGAAGATCCTATATACAGAATCAGTATCGCAACCCAGAATGTAGGCTACAACCAACCAACGCAACCGGGATTCTATTTCGGTCCGGATCTTACTAAGAAGAAAGAGACTTTCAGAGGATATCAGTTCAAGTGAAATGTTATACTAAGGGCAAATTTATACGGAATCCAAAGAAATAACTATCTTTGCCCTTAGATAAAACACATAAATTCACTATGAAGAAGAATACGTTACTTATATTCTCCCTCCTGTTATTCTACTTGTACCCGGCATTCGCCTCCGTAGAGGTACGTTCCAATAAACTGACTACCGGAGACGGATTAGCCAATAACTCCATCCGGTATATGTCGCAAGACAGTAAGGGGTTTATCTGGCTGGGTACGCTCAACGGATTAAGTTATTATGACGGCAATTCTTTTGTCAACATCTACCCTGACATCCACAATCCGCTTTCACTGGCCGATTCACGCATCCGGAGTATAGAAGAAGATCCGAACGGCTTCCTATGGATTTCAACGATGTCCTCTTTTATCAGTTGTTATGACCTGCGTCACGGTCGTTTTGTGGATTTCACCGGATGCAACGAATATAAAGAAAACTATTCTAAATTCTTCATTACCTCCGATAATTCCGTCTGGCTATGGCATAATCAAAACGGATGCAGGAGAATCGTTTATCAGGATGGGAAGTTCTCGTCACAGACTTATAAGAAAGAGTTGGGAAATCTACCTTCCGACAGAGTGCAGTTTGTATTGGAAAGCGCCAAAGGAGAAGTCTGGATCGGAACCCGTAAAGGGCTATTGAAATACCGGAACGGGCAAACTGACAATCTAGACCCGCAGAGCCAAAGTTGGGAACATATCATCGCTTATGACCAATATACCTGCATCATCACCGACAAGAATGAAATCTACCGTCACACCTACTCTACCGACAAACTGGAAAAAGTAGGTTCACTTGCCGCAAGCTTTGACGACAACAATCGTGTCACGGGCAACTTCCTCCTGGCAGACAAATGGGTATTGTTTACCGCCAACGGCAGTTATCTGCTAGATATCCCTACCGGAAAACTTTCCCGCTACTCCGACCTGAATATCAAAAACGGTGCGGTCACCAAAGACAATAAAAAGAATGTATGGGTGCACAACTATACCGGACATTTATGGTACGTCAACGTTACAACGGGCAATATCAAACCTTTTCAGTTCCTTTCTTCCGAACATATCGGCTATATAGATGTGGAGCGATATAGTATCGTACACGATTCACGGGATATCATCTGGATTACAACTTACGGAAACGGACTTTACGCATACGAGCTGGCTACGGGAGACCTGCAGCATTTCACCTTTGACATCGGCCAATCCAGCCATATTAACTCTAATTATCTCCAATATGTAATGGAAGACCGTTCCGGCGGTATCTGGGTAAGCTCCGAATTTTCCGGTTTATCTCATCTGGAGATTCTGAACAAAGGCACACAACGTCTCCATCCCAGCGGCGAGAACAGTTCCGACCGCTCCAATACCATCCGTATGCTTTTCCAAAACCGAAACGGAAATATCTATATGGCAAACCGCATGGGCAGCCTGTACGAATACGACCCCGGTCTGACCAAGACAATACGCCGCGAGGATTTCACCCACAATGTGTACAGTATGAACGAGGACTCGGAAGGTAACCTATGGCTGGGTATGAGAGGAACCGGTCTTCGTATCGGAGCGGACAAATGGTACAAGAACAACAGCAAAGATCCCAATTCGCTCTCCAACGACCAAGTGTTCTCCATCTACCGTGACCGGAAAGGCCGAATGTGGCTGGGAACGTTCGGCGGAGGACTGAACTTAGCCGTAAAGACGAAGGACGGCTATCAATTCCGGCACTTCTTGCAGGACAACTATGGAGAGAAACGTATCCGTGTCATCGAAGAAGACAAGAACGGACGGATGTGGGTAGGCACCAATAACGGTATTTATATCTTCCATCCGGATTCCCTCATCGCTTCGCCCGAGAATTATATCATATACAATCATGTCAACGGCACATTCCCCAACAATGAGATACGTTGCCTGATGAATGACCATGAAGGCAATATGTGGATCGGAACCGCCGGAGCCGGATTTGCCGTCTGCCATCCGGAAGGCGATTATCAGCATCTGACCTTCAACTGTTACGACATCAAAGACGGGTTGTCCAATGCCGTAGTGCAGTCCATTGTTCAGGATAAGGATAATAAGATGTGGATAGCTACCGAATATGGCATTTCACGCTTCACTCCTGCAACCAAGCAAATTGAGAATTATTTTTTCTCTTCCTACACTTTGGGAAATGTATATAGTGAGAACACCGCTTGTGTAAGCAACGACGGCAAACTACTGTTCGGTACCAACTATGGCTTAGTTGTATTGAATGCCGACAAAATAGAGAATCTGGACAAACCGACTTCCGTAGTCTTTACCGGACTTCAGATCAACGGAGCCAATATGCTTCCCGGTGTAGAAGATTCTCCTTTGCAGGAAGCAATGCCATACATCAACGAGCTGAACTTGAAATATTATCAACAATCATTTGTCATCTCCTTCTCTACATTCAACTATCTGAATGGGGTATCCAAGTATTCCTATTGCCTGCCCCCTTATGACACGGAATGGAGTTCGCCTTCCAGCCTGAACTTCGCCACTTACCGGAACTTGCCTCCAGGCAAGTACAAACTCCACGTGAAAGCTTGCAACGCCGCAGGTATCTGGGGAGAAGAGAATGTGATGGAGATTGTGATAGCCCCTCCGTTCTGGAAAACGACTTGGGCTTACCTGTTATATGCCCTGTTAATCGCAGTAGCCGGTTATTTCAGTTTCCATATCATCCGGAATTTCAACGCATTGCGCAACCGCATCGCAGTAGAAAACCAGTTGACGGAATACAAACTGGAATTCTTCACCAATATATCTCATGAGTTCCGCACTCCATTAACCCTGATTCAAGGAGCTTTGGAAAGAATCGTCAATATGGGAAACCACTCCAGAGATATGCAACATTCCCTAAAAATCATGGATAAGAGTACCAAGCGGATGTTGCGGCTTATCAACCAATTGCTGGAATTCCGGAAGATGCAGAAGAATAAACTTGCCCTTTCATTAGAAGAAACGGACATTATCGCTTTCTGCTATGAGATATTCCTAAGTTTCAAGGATGTAAGCGAATCCAAAAACATGGATTTCCGCTTCGAGCCATCACATACCTCTTACAAAATGCCTGTCGATAAAGGGAATCTCGACAAGGTGATTTACAATCTACTTTCAAATGCATTCAAATACACTCCGTCCAATGGGAAAATCATATTCAAGGTAGACATTTCGGAACAAAAGCAACAACTTTGTATCCAAGTGACGGACACAGGAGTAGGCATCCCGAAAGAAAAAAGAAACGAATTGTTCAACCGCTTCATGCAAAGTAGCTTCTCACACAGCAGCGTAGGTGTAGGGCTTCACCTCACCTATGGTCTGGTCAATATACATAAAGGAACGATTTCTTATAAGGAAAATGAAGGAGGCGGCTCTATCTTCACCGTAGAACTACCGGCAAATGCCGACGTTTACGAGGAAAAAGACTTCCTCATCCCTAACCAAATACTGATTGAGGAAGAAGAACAACGCCATAAAGAATTTATTGCGAGTGACAAGACAGAAGAACCGGCAGCACCTTCCGTTCCATTGAATAAACGGAAAGTATTAATCATAGAAGACGACAACGATGTCCGTGAATTCTTAAAAGAGGAAATCGGTCAATACTTCGAAGTGGTAGCCGAAGCGGACGGGATCAGTGGCTTTGAACGCGCACAGACCTATGATGCCGATTTGATTATCTGTGATGTGTTAATGCCGGGAATGACCGGATTTGAAGTGACTAAGAAACTAAAGAATGAGTTCGCAACAAGTCATATCCCCATCATCCTGCTGACTGCCCTTAATATGGATGAAAAATACCTGGAAGGTATAGAGGCCGGAGCGGATGCCTATATCACCAAACCATTCAGTGTATCTTTGCTGCTCGCCAGAGTATCCAGACTGATAGAGCAACGGGACAAACTCCGTGAGAAGTTCTCCAATGAACCGGGAATCGTCCATTCAGCAATCTGTACCAACAACAAAGACAGCAAGTTCCTGGCAAAGCTGAACGAAATACTGAACGAGCACATGGTAGAAGCCGAATTCTCAGTAGACGACTATGCCAACCTTATGGGATTGGGACGTACCGTATTCTATAAGAAAGTACGTGGAGTGACAGGATACTCTCCGAATGAATACTTACGTGTTATCCGTATGAAGAAAGCAGCGGAATTGTTATTGACCGAAGACCTGACCGTTGCCGAGATTTCCTATAAAGTGGGTATCAATGATCCTTATTATTTCAGTAAATGTTTCAAGAACCAATTTGGAATCGCTCCTTCGATTTATCAGAAGAATAAAGGACAGCATGGTTCGAGTTCACCACAGATTAACACAGATTAATTTAATGCATTAATAATCAAGATCTATTATCTGTGTTAATCTGTGGTGAGAAGAAGCCCCAGTGTACTATCTTACGGATTTGCGTACAAATCTCCATTACTGTTTTTTCATCAAAAGATAAAATTTACATCCTTTCCGTACGGGAGTATAGGCGTATTTTCCATTAATGCGCTTCCTTTGCAGCAAAACATTTTAATTGATCATCATGAAACACAACTTATTTCTTTTCGTATTTTTGCTGGTCGCATTGCCCGCCGTCAAGGGACAGGCAAGTGAACGTAAAAAGTACAATTTCAACAGCGAATGGAAACTGCAAACAGGAGATTTTCCTAAAGCCAAAGATGCAACATTCGATGACAGCAAGTGGAAACAAGTCACTTTGCCTCATGCCTTCAATGAAGATGAAGCATTCAAAGTTTCTATCGAACAACTGACAGACACGGTGGTGTGGTATCGTAAAAGTTTCCGCATTCCCGATTTAAAAAGTAATCAGAAAGTATTTATCGAATTTGAAGGAGTACGCCAGCGTGGAGACTTCTACCTCAACGGACACAATCTGGGAAGACATGAAAACGGGGTGATGGCAGTAGGTTTCGACCTGACTCCTTATATCAAACAAGGCGAAAACGTGATTGCCGTGCGGACGGACAACGACTGGATGTACAGGGAAGAAGAAACCAAGTCCAAATTTCAATGGAACGACCGTAACTTCAACGCCAATTATGGCGGTATTCCCAAAAACGTATTCCTCTACGTTACTGACAAGGTATATCAGACACTTCCCCTGTATAGTAATCTGAAAACGACGGGAGTATATACGTACGCTAAGGACATCGACATCAAAGGTAGAAAAGCTACGATCTGTGCAGAATCGGAAGTCAGAAATGACAGTAAAGAGCCTCGCCAGTTCACCTATCAGGTGACTATATTAGATGCCGACGGCAAACAAGTGAAGACTTTTCAAGGCGACAAAGTGACTTTGAAAGCAGGAGAAACTAAAACAGTAAAAGCTTCTGCCCCTGTCGGTGGTCTTCATTTCTGGAGTTGGGGATATGGCTATCTGTATACGGTAAAGACAGCTCTGAAAGACAGTAACAACCGCATATTCGACGAAGTAAGCACTCGTACCGGATTCCGTAAGACACGTTTTGCAGAAGGAAAAGTTTGGCTGAACGACCGGGTGATCCAGATGAAAGGATACGCCCAACGTACCAGCAATGAATGGCCTGCTGTCGGACTTTCCGTTCCGGCTTGGCTGAGTGATTATTCAAACGACCTGATGGTGAAGAGTAATGCCAACCTGGTTCGCTGGATGCACGTCACCCCTTGGAAACAGGATGTGGAATCTTGCGACCGTGTAGGTTTGATACAGGCAATGCCTGCCGGTGATTCGGAAAAAGACCGTGAAGGACGCCAATGGGAACAACGGGTGGAGCTGATGCGTGACGCTATCATTTATAATCGCAACAATCCCAGTATCTTGTTCTATGAATGTGGAAACAAAGCGATCAGCCGGCCTCACATGATTGAGATGAAAGCTGTTCGTGATAAATATGATCCGTTCGGCGGACGTGCCATCGGTTCCCGCGAGATGTTGGATATCCGTGAAGCGGAATATGGCGGCGAAATGCTGTATATCAACAAAAGCGAACATCATCCGATGTGGGCAACCGAATATTGCCGCGACGAAGGTTTAAGAAAATATTGGGATGAATACAGTTACCCTTTCCATAAAGAAGGAGACGGACCCCTTCACAAAGGACAACCGGCTACCGATTACAACCACAATCAAGACCAGCTTGCCATTACTATGATTAACCGTTGGTATGACTATTGGCGTGAACGTCCCGGAACAGGCAACAGAGTCAGTGCCGGTGGAACCAAGATTATTTTCTCCGATACCAATACTCATTATCGCGGTGAAGAGAACTACCGCAGAAGCGGGGTGACGGATGCCATGCGCATTGAGAAAGACGCATTCTACGCTCATCAGGTCATGTGGAACGGCTGGGTGGACACGGAAGCAGACCAGACCTACATCATCGGTCATTGGAACTACCCGGAGAATACAGTAAAACCGGTACATGTAGTATCCACCGGCGAGGATGTGGAACTCTTCCTGAATGGTAAATCGTTAGGAAAAGGTAAACGGCAGTACAACTTCCTCTTTTCTTTCGACAAGGTCACTTTCAAACCGGGCAAGCTGGAAGCTGTCAGCTACAACAAGAGCGGAAAGGAAATCAGCCGTTACACCGTAAACACGGTAGGTGAGCCAGCCAAACTGAAACTTACCGCCATTCAGAATCCGGAAGGCTTCCACGCAGACGGTGCCGACATGGCTCTGATACAGGTAGAGGTAGTAGATAAAGACGGCAAACGTTGTCCGTTGGATAACCGCACCGTCCAGTTCACTTTAAAGGGAAATGCCGAATGGCGCGGAGGTATCGCACAAGGTGAAAACAACCATATCCTCGATACCAATCTACCGGTAGAATGTGGTATTAACCGTGCACTTATCCGCAGTACGACAACTGCTGGAAAAATAGCACTGACCGCACAAGCCAAAGGGTTACCTGCAGCCACTCTTACATTGGAAACGGTTCCGGTGAAAGTAAACAATGGATTAAGTTCCTATCTGCCTCAAGCTAGTTTGAAAGGTAGATTGGGCAGAGGTGAGACTCCTTCCACTCCTTCTTATAAAGATACCAAAAGAGGAATCCGGGTTGTATCGGCAAAGGCCGGAGCCAACAGCGGAGATGTTGCCAAGAGCTACGATGATATAGAACTGTCTGAATGGAAAAACGACGGCAAGCTCAGCACTGCATGGATTACTTATACATTGGAAAAAGAAGCAATGATAGATGACGTTTGTCTGAAACTGCACGGATGGCGTTCGCGCAGCTACCCGCTGGAAGTATATGCAGGCAAAGAGCTGATATGGAGCGGCAACACAGAGAAGAGCCTGGGATATGTCCACCTGAACATAAAAAAGCCGGTACGTGCCAATACCATTACGATCCGTCTGAAAGGCAATACAAGTGACAAGGACGCTTTCGGGCAGTTGATAGAAGTAGAAGCGAAAGCCGCCAACAAAATGGAACTGGAAAAGAGCAGCAGTAAGAATCAGCTGCGAATCATCGAGGCAGAGTTCCTCGAGACAATCAAATAGATTCGTTTTCAACAGGTATATAGAACCCACATAAGATTGTTAGTTTGATTAAAAAGTCCTCTTTTACGTTTCTATCGTTTGGGAGGACTTTTTATTATTCAGTTTGTATTTAAAATCATAAACCATCATTTCATCATGAAAAATTTAGTTATCATTTTAATGCTTGCATTCTGTTGCAATTGCCTGGCAGATAATAACCAACCTGCCCATGTCATTATCACTGCCGGACAGTCAAACACCGACGGACGCGTGCCCAACGACCGTCTGCCGGATTACATCAAAGCTATGTCCACAGACACGGCCTTCACCACAGGAGCCTACAAATACTGTAAAATAGCCCAGAACCGCACAGACGGGAAGTTCCGTCCTTTCTGGCCGAAGAGCAAAAGAAGAGCCAAGCCCCACACATGGGGATATGACGCCATCACCTACTATTGGTTGGAGCAATTATGGCAAGAGCCTTTTTACGTTATCAAATGGGCTATCGGAGGCACTTCTATCGAACCGTCCGCCAGTTCGGACAAATCGGTTCACTGGTCGGCAAATCCCGAATGGCTATCCGGCAACGTGGCAACCAGCCAAAAGGGACGTTCCTTATTGCTTTCTTTTATCAATGACATAGACGGTTGCATCGACAACACCTTATCGAAATTAAAGAACGGTTACCGGATTGACGCATTCCTGTGGCATCAAGGAGAAAGCGACCGTGCATACGGCGACAAATACTACGAGAACCTGAAAGCAGTCGTCGCTTATGTGCGCAACCATCTGAGTGAAAAGACAGGAGAAGACTACTCCAAGCTTCCGTTTATCTTCGGTACGGTAGCCAAGAAGAACAAGCAATACGGCAGTGAGGTTGAAGAAGCGATGAAACGCCTGGCGAAAGAAGACAAGAATGCCTATCTGATAGATATGTCGGATGCGGAATTGATGGGAGACCGCCTTCATTTCAATCAGAATTCAGCCGAATATCTGGGCAAACAGATGTACGAGCAGATAAAAAAACTGCGATGAAAAGGCTATATTTGTACTTTTATAAGGGGTTGCGTACAAATATCAGGAGTATTTTTTAGCCATTAGTATAATATTACATCTTTTTCGTACGAATACTTGCGCATAATTTCTTCCGATACGCTTCCTTTGCAACGGAAGTCGGACAGACCGTCAGGCTCTGTTTGTTTCTTTCGTTATTTACTAATTTAATCACTTAGATATATCAACATGAAAAACATTCTGCATGGAAATGGTAGTCTGGGAAGGAAGATGCAATCTCTCTTTTTGATGACTCTGTTCGTATTACAATCTACCCTGTCGCTCGCACAGAACCGAACCGTGACGGGAGTGGTAGTAGATGAGAAAGATGAACCAATTATCGGTGCAAACGTCACAGTGAAAGGTACTTCCAAAGGAACGATTACAGACTTGGACGGTAAATTTGTGATTTCCGCTCCCACGAATGCCAAACTTCTGGAAGTATCTTTTATCGGGTACAACACCCAGACTGTTACAATCACCGGTAAAACTCTCCAAATCAAGCTGACCGAATCTGCCATTGCACTAGATGAGGTTGTTGCTATCGGTTATGGTAGCGCAAAGAAAGGAAATGTGACCGGCGCTATCGCTAAAGTCAATGCTGAGAAACTGGAAGACCGGGCAACAACCAACATTGCCTCTTCACTGCAAGGACAGTTAGCCGGTGTGGAAGTACGCAGCACTACCGGAGAACCGGGTTCGGAACTTCAGATTCGCGTACGTGGAGCCGCTTCGATCAATGCGGATGCTACCCCATTATATGTGGTGGACGGCATTCCCGTAGACGATCTAGGCAGTCTCAATCCGGGTGACATACAATCTATCGAGGTATTGAAGGACGCTTCTTCATCGGCAATCTATGGTTCGCGCGGTGCCAACGGAGTTGTTTTGATCACAACCAAGCAAGCGAGCGCCGATGATAAAGTAAAAGTACAGTTTCAAGCTTCTTTCGGTATCCAATCATTGGAAAGGAAAGTGGATGTCCTGTCACCGGAAGAGTGGATTGAGTTCCGCACCGCATACAATAATAACCGGTATATTTCCCAATACGGAAGTAAAGGAGCTACTATTGAAGACGACTACGCCACCCGTCTGGCAATGATAGGAGGCAAAGAAAGCTATTATTTCCTGAATGACCCGCGCTGGACAGAACCCGGCTACGGCAACTTGCAGCTGATTGACTGGCAAGATGAATTCTTCCGCCTGGCACCGATACAAAATTACCAATTGTCACTTTCAAGCGGTCGCGGCAATACCAAATACCGTGTATCTTTGGGCTATACCGACCAGAAAGGTATCGCTATCGAAAGCAGTTACAAACGTCTGAACTTCCGTGCCAATGTAGAGTCTAAACTATTCAACCGGATTACCGTCGGAGTGAATCTGGCGCCTTCTGCCAACTGGAGTGACGGCGGACGGGTAGACGGCAAAGACCGCCAGGCAACCAACGTTCTTACTATGGTGCCCGTTGCAGAACCGGAAGACGGTATATATACCGGTTCAGGCTCCAAAGGTTATTATCGCTGGACCAGTTCAAGCAAGGTAAGTCCCATCGCATATATGGAGGAAGTGACCAATCATGGTGAAAGTGTCCGTTTTAATTCCGCTGCCTATGTGAAAGCGGATATATGGGATGGGCTGAAAGCGGAAGTTACCGGTTCCTACAATTTCAGCAGTACGCAAAGCCGCTCATTCATTCCGAGCAGCGTCACCAAATACAAAACAGACAGCGAAGGGTACAAAACGACTGCAAGCCGTTCGGAAGCACGCAGCAATAAATTCCTTCTCCAAACGATCCTGCATTATAACAAAACGTTCGGCAGGCATACTGTCGGAGCGATGGCAGGTTATTCGATGGAAAGCTCCGGAGGTTCTTCCAGCAAATTAAGCGCTACGCAGTTCCCTGATAATTCTCTGGAAGTGTTCGACATGGCAGATGTAGTGCTGACAGCAGCCGCAGCTTCTTTGTCCACCCCTTCCCGACTGATGTCCTACTTCGGACGTGTGCAATACGAATATGATGACCGTTACCTGCTGACAGCCAGTATCCGTCGCGACGGTTCTTCACGTTTCGGTAAGGAAAACCGTTGGGGAGTCTTCCCTGCCGTTTCTGCCGCTTACCGCATCTCAAACGAGAAATTCTGGCCGAAAGACTTCTTTATGAACTCTCTTAAAATACGCGGAAGTTGGGGAGCCAACGGTAACAACTCAATCCCTACCAACACCGCCCTTGCCAAACTAAGCAGCGCCAATTACTCGTCCGGAAACATCATTAACGGTTTTGCACCGACATCGCTTGCCAATCCGGATCTTGGCTGGGAAAAGACGGAAAGCTGGAATATCGCATTCGATATGGGAATGTTCAACAACCGTATCTTTCTATCTGCCGACTATTATGTAAAAACAACCAAAGACCTGCTGTATCAAGTTACTGTTCCCGCCTTGCTCGGTTTCACCCAAGCTTGGGGAAATATCGGTTCGATCCGCAATAAAGGTTTTGAACTGGAGCTGACTACCCAGAACCTGACGGGAAAACTGAAATGGACGACTTCTCTGAATGTATCTTACAACAAGAATAAAGTTCTCAGTCTGGGAGATGACAACAGCACCGTATTCACCGGATACGACAAGACGACACAAGTGTTCATGGTAGGCCAGCCTTTAAGATCATTCTATATGTATGATGCGGTCGGTGTGTATCAGACGCAAGCCGACTTACAGAAATACCCTGTCATGCAGAACACCAAAGTCGGTGATGTACGCTATCGGGATGCAAACGGTGACGGAGTGATCAGCGACAGTGACCGTACATTGATGGGGAAACCTGATCCAGATTATACTTTCGGTATGACCAATACTTTCAAATACAAGAACTTCGATCTTTCCATCCTGATCACAGGACAGACAGGCGGACATATTTACGGAGTATTGGGACGTGCAATGGACCGTCCGGGTATGGGCGCCAATATCAACGTGCTTGCACATTGGAAAAATATGTGGAAATCGGAAGCAGAACCCGGTGACGGCAAGACTCCCGGTATCGACAATGCCAACACCGGACAATTCTACGACAGCCGCTGGCTGTACAGCACCGATTTCATCAAAATCAAAAATATTACATTGGGCTATCGTCTTCCGTTCAAAAAGAAATTTATTCAGAACGCACGCGTCTATCTGTCGGGAGAAAACCTGCTGATGTGGGATAAGTACGACGGCGGATTCTCGCCGGAAGCCAACAACGCCGGTTCAAGCGGAGACTACGACTACGGTTCGTACCCGCAGGCAAGAGTCATCACTTAGGGCGTTAATGTTACATTCTAAAAAAGCAATAAACTATGAAACTATATAAATATATCATTTGCGGAGGACTGGCGCTGACATTGACTCTGTCCTCTTGTGAAAGCTGGTTGGAAGTAGAACCCAACGATACACGTACCACTGATTATTTCTACACCACTCCCAACGAAATGGAGCAGGCATTGATCGGTATCTACAACGGTCTGCTGCCGATTGCCAATTATTCATGGATGTTGTCGGAAGTTCGTTCGGACAATGCTTGGGTAGATAAAACCACCGACAAACAGCGCGACTATATCGACATAGGTACGTTTAATCCCAATATATCCACCATCAGCACCCTTTCGTCTGCATGGAATGATTTGTATGAAATCGTAGCGCGTGCCAATATGTTCCTCAGCAAAACGGACGGTGTTACTTTCTCCGACGAAAAGATAAAGAATCAGTTTATCGGTGAAGCCAAATTCCTCCGGGCATTGGCTTACTTCGACCTGGTTCGTTACTTCGGACATATCCCCATCGTATTGGAACCTGTATCGGTGAATGAAGCAATGACCATCAAACAGTCAACACAAGTCGATGTTTACGAGACCGCAATTGTCCCCGATCTGGAAGATGCAGTGAGAAAGCTGGTAGACACTCCCTTGAATTATCAGGGAAACAATGCTTCTGCCGGACGCGCCACCTTAGCCGCTGCCAAATCGTTGCTGGGACGTGTTTATCTGACAATGGCAGGATATCCCGTGCAAGACGAATCCAAGAAAGCATTGGCGGAACAGCTATTCAGTGAGGTGATAGACTATGCCCGCGCCAATAATAAATATTGGGCACAAACGGGTGACGAATGGCAGAAAGTGTGGATCAGCGACAATGATAACAAATACCATATTTTTGAAATTCAATACATAGCTTCCAAAAACTATGGTAATCCGATGGTGTTCAACTCGGTTCCGCAAGTGAATGATTCGTATACAAAACTGGAAATGTCCGGTAATAGAATATGGTGTGAAGCCAGACTGGCAGGACGTTTCAAATTAATGGATACGGAAGGGGTGTCTTTGGATATACGTTGTCCGAGCACGATTTACACGGATGATTTCGTGGATGACGACGGTGTGCCTTATACGGGCGGTCCTTTCTTCCAGAAGTTCTTTGAACATAAGATGAAACGCAAGATGCTAGGTTACGAAGATATTGATGCACAGATTGCAGACCGTACCTATTTCCCTATCAATTATCCGATAATCCGTCTTGAAGATGTAATGTTGATGTATGCCGAAATTGTAGGACCTACCGATAAAGCAAAATCATTGGTCGATGATATTTGCGAACGTGCCGGTGTCCCAACCGTACCCGATCATGTTACTCCCGAAGAATTTGCCGAAATTGTAGACTGGCAACGCCGTCTTGAACTGGCTTCCGAAGGCATCCGCTGGCATGACCTCGTACGCCAAAACCGTTATGTAGAGGTATTGCAGGAAATGTTTAAGTTTAATGGCTCGGACGAGAACGGTGTGATTAGCAAACCGGAAACATACGAACTATATAAATTGGTTACAAAAGACTCATATATCTATCCGATACCCGACTCGCAAATGAAGGTAAAAGAAGGGCTATATGAACAAAATAAAGGATATAATTAGACGATACAATACCGGCATTCATTTATTAAAAGGTTGATAAGAAAAGTCCTCCGGTCTGGTTCTACGGATCGGAGGACTTTTCTTTATTATTATATTTTTCTTTATTATATAAGGTTTACTTGTATCAATTCCCCTTAGCTTTGGAACGTAAAGACCGTATGCTTTATCGGAAACATATAGACGAGGTAAGCACTTCTCCCGCACAAACTAATCATTGCATACCGTAATACTAATAAAGTCTCCTAATAGAATTAAGATATTACACTTGAGCAACCTCAATAATACACAAGTGTAACCATTAAGTCAGACTTGTGCATCATCACGGTTGCCCAACAGCAACAGACTAATCGTAAACAGGCAGAATAATATAGAAGTAACAGGCTGATGAACAGACTGTTATCCAGAAAGTGCAATTTTATTTCCAAAAAGAGCGAAAACGACCTTACGTTTTCTGTAAACTTACTTTAATTTAGGGGCATTTTCATCATTAAGTATCTGATTATAAGCGATGTGACATTTTTGTTTTTCCCCGTATAAAACTTAAAATAAAGACAATTTTGTTGCACTGAAGAAATAAGAAATGAATCTTCTTTTATTTTCCTATGGCACCAGCCCAGTCTTTGGCAAAGCGGAAATTACCGATATTTCCTTTAAACCCATTACGGTTTCTGAGTGCGACAGACTTCAGACCTGCTTTCAAAGCACCTTCTTCACCAGTAACTACTATATCTGCTTTTGGCTCGCTCTGTCCCAATTCCGGATCTACAAATAATGAAACTTCATTCTTCGTATAGTCTACCTTCAAGACCAATAAATGAGTTTTATTATAATCATAAGCCATCGGAGCTTCAGCACGTTCTTTCAACAATCCTACTGCAAATTTGATTTTATCATTTCCTTCGCGTCTGACATATACCTGACCACGATTTCCACCACCTACATAACTGGCACTGGCAGCCAAGAAGTCGGCCAAGTTTGTTCCGACTTTAGAGAAATTCGCCAGACAGGCAATATAATATGTACCTTTAGAATATACTTTTCCGGATTCAACCAATGAATATACGCTGACACGAGAGCCTTTCACACCTTGCGGAAAACCCAAAGTGATAGATGGCCCCGCTTCACTATATCCCTCATAAGTCAACGCCTTTCCTATCGTAGGGCTTACCGATCCTTCAACCGGTTTAGAAGTAAAACCACCACACCAAGTATCTACGTTGATAGGCGCTCTTTTATCATTATAAACTGTTTTCTCCAAAACATCACCTTCTTTATAACCTTTCAATAGGTCATTCTTAACGATTTGAGCCTGACTGCCTAATGCTACAGCAGCTAAAGCTATTGATACAAATACTTTTTTCATCATTTTCTTATATTAATTCATTCAAAAAGCAAAAGTAAAACGAAGATATGCCGTTCTAGTAGACTTATAGGCTCTAGCTTCCTTGATACTTTTTTCTGTTACTTTACTATTGTATGCATACATCATTTGGTTGTTAAATTCAGTACTTGACCAATAACCTAGTTGTTTATCATTAAGTACAAAATCCATTTCCTTTTGCTGCATTATTTCTAGCTTCTGATTCACTATATCCTTATTTTTATAAAGTATAGCCAATTCCTGAATAGAAGGAATAAACCAGTTTGTCGTCATTTCAGGTAGTAAACAATTATCACGATATCCCTGTAAACTTCCAATATTAATATATTCAGATCCAGGTGCTTGTTTTACTATAGTTTCTATTACCTTTGTGTTATTATATCCAAGCATTTTTTCAAACTTACTTGGAATTCCATAATCTGCTATTTGCACATTGAAAAAAGAACTCTGCAAAGATAATGTTTCAAACCATTTACCAAACTCTATACTTTTCTTTTCCGTCTCCCAATAAATACGTTCATCTTCTCCATCAGTCAAAGCAACAACAAAAGCATGATTACATGCAGGATAGTCACGTTTCAATGCATCTTTAGTCATATCTCCATATTCACCCTCATATAATTCAGAAGGAAAAGTTTTTCCCACATAATAAACCACACCAATACATCCTTTGACCGGAGGATTTTCATCTGTCACAGAGACAATGTTACCATCTGCATAATAAAAATCACCCACCTGCAAATGATGTTTCTTTTCCCGATGACCACCATCAACAACGAAGCGTTTATATTTGCCTTGTTCCATTTTACCTTCTGTCACTAGTGAACATTTCTTTCCATTATAATACCCTGTAATCGTTTCTGCAGACGACGGTTTTCTCAACAAGCGATACTCATCCTTAGCTGCATCATAATAAGGCAATATTTTCTCTTCTCCTATCTCAAACGAAATACTCGCCGGATTCGGTTTCGCAATATAAGGAGTTTCTTCCGGAAGTACCGTTCCCTCTGCATCCGTAAATAGATAATGTGTAGAAGGCAACTTCACCACAACCAGACTCATACGATGCGATAATTGAAAACTCAATGAATAATTTCCATTTTCACCAATTAGCTCCGTCTTACCCGAAGTCATTAAATCCTGTTTTGCGTACTCTTTCTGGTCACTTTGTGCATTAGTCAAATTCCAACTATCTACAAGAGGAGCAAAGAAATCCTCTCCCTGCAAATCAGTTTTACCCGTCATATCTGCTTGATAAGGATAATACGCATAAAATACTACGCCTTCCAAGCTTTCATCATATAATATCGGCTTACCCGACCAACTAGAACCATTGTAAGTGAGCAGCATATTATTTATTTCATCCATAATCACACCATCCTTCACTGCGCACAGTCCTAATTGATCACCCTGCGTGAAGGTAGTCACAAATCCGTCGTCAACCGTGCGCGTCTGCGATTCACTACTTACCAACCCTGTATCAGCCACATTCAATACAACCAGATTTTGCTGATTTACTTGTGTTTCTTCATCCTGTGAGCAGCTTGCACAACCCAATGCCAACACTGCCAACAACAGCTTTTGTATAAATTTATATTGTTTCATATCCGATTCTTAGTTTTGAATATTACTCTGCATCATCAGTTCCTTCCACTGATTCATCATCACCATCCCATGACGCTGAATTCTTCTCTACTTCCACCACGAGTCCCGGTTTTCCTACTCCTACATTATATGTATACTGGTGTCCGCTTTCCAAAATTCCTTCACCATTGCCCGGTGTATGGGCAAACTTTCTCCCATCTTTCAACTCTACCTGAAAAAACAATTTACCTGACATATCCTGAGGAACCGTCAACATCTGATAAGAAGCGACATAATCTTTTCTAACCTCCGATACAAACGGATGCATCACGGAAGTCTCCACACCCTCTGCAGGGCTGATCTTCCCTTCGGAAACAGTTGCTTTTGTCACGGTTCTTACAGTAAATACCGCACCTTCCAAATCTGTCTCTGATACCGTATCGTCATCTCCTTTTACATTAATAATCAACTTAACCGTTCCATGACGGAAAGTAAGTTTCCGATCGCTACGGAATTTCATCTTTTCATACGCATAAAGGAAATCCGCCTGATTGTACGCCTCTTCAGTAGTCTGATCTTCCGGTACAGTCCATCCGGTCAGCAATGTCTCCGAAGCCGGATACCAGGCAAATAAAGTCTCTTCCTCCGTAGTTGTGTACCAATAAAGAGGATCGTTATTCTTGGCTGTCATTTCCTTGGAAGCCGAAACCTCATATAATTTCTGCGTAACGCCATCATAAAGAGATATTTCCTCTCCACCATTCCAAGAGGTCTTTTCTCCAATAGCACGGGTAAAGGTCATATCCGCCTTTTCCGCCATCAATTCTACCGGATACTTATTATTCTGAAAGTCATCTTCTGCCATATCGGTACACGCTCCGAAGAAACCTGTTACCATCAATAAGCAAGAAAGGGCTAATTTATTTCTTTTCATACCGTTCTTTTTTTTGAATCCTTATCATGCTTTATTCACTCTGTCACTGACGCTGTCACATCCTTTTCATCTTCCTCAACCCAATCGGCTATTTCAGCAGTCTTAATAGTCATGGCGGGATTTTCAAATGTCACATTGTAAGGATATGCATGACCGGCCAACAGATTTTGTGCAGGAACATATTCAGTATAAGTCTCATTGTTCATTCTGACTTCCAACAACACACTTTCAGTCATTTCTTGCGGGAACAGGATGATGGAAACATTCATTTCCCCTTCCGACGGTTTGGCTACATCCACTGTCAACTCAGAATCAGGAGTAGCTCCTTCTTTAGCAACCGCCTCTCCGGTATTCACATCAAATGTACCTTCCAGTTGCAGACTTTTCAGATGTACAGTCATATCATTCAATGTAGCACCATTCTTTGCTGCGAAACGAAGAATGATTTTAGCCATCCGATGTGTAAAATTAAATGTTACGGGAGAATCCGCATATACTTCGGTAGCCTCTGCGAAAAGGAAGTCAATCTGAGGTTGTTTATCGGCAGACTGGTCCGCTCCGCTTATTTTCTTTGTTATCACTCCTTCTTCTCCCGGCAAAGCACCGTTCTCTCCCTGATAAGGATAATACGCCGCCAATGTGTATGCGCCATCACCCTTCAAACGGATATTGTTATCCACAGAACCTTCGTTCACAACACGGAATGCATTGCCATTGTCTTTACGATACTGAATATTGATATAAGTATCGACTGCATTACCACTCGTCGGTCCGTCCACAGTGACTCCGATACGGTCGTCAACTCCCCAGTTTGAGCCGACAGCACGGGTATTCTGAACATCAGTCGCATCATTGATAGTTCCCAAAATCTCGATTGGATTATAAGCACGGTCCGCTTTTCCCGATTCATCATCACTACAAGCTGTAAAAGCCAATGATACTGCCATAGCGGCAGCCAGATACATGTTTTTCATTGATGTCTTCATTTTTAAGTTATTATTTTCCGATTGTTTTTTGCAAATGTAAGCCTACTTATCGAAGTGTACAATGGACGATTGTACGCAAATGACTTGATAATCATCCATTGCTTCCCCTTTAATTGCCGTCCGGTTTTTCTATCTCCGTAAATGGACATAAATTCCATTTGAAGGTTTCAAATTTATCCGGTTGGGCAGGGTTGAATCCTTTATAATCTGCTCTCAAATAATTGGCAATATCCAATTTTGCCTTTTTCATTCCTTCCACCACACACTTCGCAGTCTCATAAGCGCCATACGTGCTGAAATGAGAATTATCCTTGAACTCTCTCGTTTGTCCGGGAAAAGTTCCTGCCGGATAGTGAACATATAATTTCATGGAGCCGTCAACTCCTAAAGCATCACAAAGCATGGTTGTCATCCCATTAAGATCTATCAAAGGAACATTCTCCTTTTGTGCTACCCAACGAATAGCGTCCGGATATTCCCCATGTGTATTTACAGATTTTCCTTCTTTGTCAAAACGACGGCGACAAGTAGGAGTGACCAGCACCGGATTGGCTCCCTTAGCACGGGCCTCATCAATAAATATTTTCAGATTATAGACAAAAGAAAAATAAGCCCCTGTTCCCGGTTGCTTCTGCTTTTGATCATTATGACCGAATTCAACGAGAAGATAATCTCCTTTTTTAATCTGGGACATGATTTTTTTCAAACGGTTGCCACTGATAAAAGTATTAGCGGACAAACCGGATTCGGCATGATTGGCTATACACACTTTATCCGTGAAGAAACGGGGAATCATTTGTCCCCAAGCTCCCCAAGGTTCATTGTCGTAGTCTACAACCGTTGAATTGCCACAAAGATAAACGGTCGGAACATTCTCCACAGGTTCTATTATTAAAGAGTTCAAACGGGGAGATTCTCCGTTAAATTCCAGTGTCAGTTTATCATCCCAATTAAGTTTATTCTTCTCACGGGATTTGATACGTACTCTCTCTTTCCCGGATATTTTAATATTACGCTTATTAATTGTAAACGTCTCTGTTTTCAATTCCCCTTTCTTGGTAGACAGGTTCTCTATAAACAAACGGCGCGACTCACCACGTACCGTAGTGCTGGAGGGTTCATTCTTACTGCCTATGACCACTGTCACTTTATAATTTCCATCAGGAACATTCACCGAAAAGAAGAAAGGTTTGTTACTTTTGCCATCCCATGCGGGTTGCAAATCATACCCATAGCCTTGTTCATTGTTAAACAAAGTCTGAGGCGTAACCTTCAAATACCCCTCCTTTACTTTCTTATCCGAACTAAAATCGAACTTATAGGTCTGCTTTTGGGCAACACATATCGTTGCAACCAGTAAAACATTTAGCAATAATGCAATCTTTTTCATTATATCTGAATTATTTAAAGTTGAACATTTCATCGCGTTCTCTCAATTATCGCAAAGATAGCGGGAATCAAGTAATCGGATAATGGAAAATTATACGTTAATGCAGGGAGGATTATCCATTCACAGCTTTTCCTGTCCCCCAAAAGCCTGGTTCTTCTACATATATACAAAAACGGTTGAAAGCCAATGCATCTTTTCCGATGAATTGTTTTCAACCGTTTCAATAAAATACAGTTGGTTTCTTTATTACTTAAAGAATGCTTATTTCAGTTTATACACTTCCGTTCCGGCAAGCAGGAAACAACCTACACCGTAATCTTCAAAATCAGGCACACTCTTATAAGTCACCGGTTGTCCGTCTTTCGGCTCTTTACCCGTCCCTTGAACATAACCCAAGAATCCGTTCGGATGAACAGCGTCTTTTACCATAGCATTCCATGCTTTCAAGAGAATGGGCAGATATTCACTACGGTCCAACAAGCCATTACGCACTCCCCAAGCCATTCCATATACAAAAAGAGCTGTTCCGGAAGTTTCTTTTCCACCGAAGTTGGTAGGATCATGCAGGCTGACATTCCAAAAACCATCTTCACGCTGGCATTTCTTCAATGCCTTACTCATGGTAAGGAAATCATTTATATAATCCTGACGATGCAGCTCGTCTGACGGAATTTCGTTCAGCACACGTACCAAAGCGGCATATACCCATCCGTTGCCACGACTCCAATAGCAGTCTTCACCGTTCGGTTCCTTATAAGGAGGGTTAAAATCCTGATCGCGCCACCACAAGCCATCCTTCTGATTGAACATACCTGTTTCGTCATGCTGGCTGCGTGTATAGTAATACATATCCCACATCTTATCATAATATTTCTGCTCTCCGGTCATTTTTCCGAATTTGGCAAAAATAGGCATTGCCATCTGTACGGCGTCAATCCACCACCAGTCATTGACTTGCGGAGTATTTACCATCATATCAATGGATAGTTTGATATTCTTAATCATCTCCGGTTGGGGACAGATATTATATAAATCGATATAGGTTTGTCCGCAGCAATGGTCATCGGCATTGCGGGTAGTGTTGCCATTACGCATTCCCCATTTATGGAAAGCTGCCCAATCATAAGCATATTCATAATAATCCTCGCGCGGATAGATAGAATGGAGCGACATCAGTCCTTCATAATAAACACCTCGTGTCCAGATATTGCTCGGACGTACACGGCCGTAAAAACTGGGAATCGTGTAATCGGCATACTTTTTCATAAAGTAACCGTTCACTTTTTTCATGACTTCCAGCGTTTCCTTCCGGTCGGGCAAAGATTGGGCACTGACAGAAACCGTCAACGCAAAAAAGAATAAGAGCACTAAATTATTTTTCATGTGTATTCAAAATGATTAATTAAACTTCATGCCGCAAAAGTAGATGGATTAATCGTACGAAACAATGTACATTTGTACATAATTCTATGTATTAGTACAAATATGCATTTTTTTAAGGAAAGAATGCCGTAATTTAGCAACGTGAAAAGAAACAGCCTCACAAAGCTAATGATACATATATAAAAACATGAAGAAAAATACACTATTGATAGGTCTCCTGCTTGTCAGCGGAACCTTAGCGGCACAAGATTGGCCGGCAGTCCAAACAGAAGCGCGTCCCGGCAGCAGATGGTGGTGGATGGGAAACACAGTCGATATTCCCAATCTGACTTACAACATCGATGAATATGCTAAAGCCGGGTTGGGAACATTGGAAGTGACTCCAATCTACGGGGTACAAGGAATGGACGACAAAGAACTGAAATTCCTGTCACCCGAATGGACGGCTATGTTAAAGCATACCCAGGCAGAAGCAAATAGAAACGGTATGCAGATTGATATGAATACCGGAACCGGCTGGCCTTTCGGAGGACCGGAAGTTACGTTGGAGGACGCTGCCACCAAAGCCATATTTCAGGAATACAAGATAGAAGGAGGGGAAGAAAACATTCTCAATCTGGAGGTAAAAGACCCTAAACAAGCAAAGGTTGCAAAATTGAATAAAGTTATGGCCTACAATGCACAGGGACAGAAACTGGATATTACCTCAAAAGTAAAAGATTACCGGCTCACATGGAAAGCTCCCAAAGGAGAATGGCGAATTATTGCATTATATATAGGAAAGACACAGCAAAAAGTAAAGCGTGCCGCTCCCGGAGGAGAAGGTTATGTAATGAACCACTTGGATAAGGGAAGCGTTAAACGTTATCTTGACAAATTCGACAGGGCTTTTCAAAGAGATAAGGTCACTTACCCCAAAACATTCTTCAATGATTCGTATGAAGTGTACCAAGCCGATTGGACACCTGCCCTATTGGAAGAGTTCGCCCGCCGAAGAGGATACAAATTAGAAAACTACTTCCCCGAGTTTCTGGATGAAAAACGACCGGAAATAACTACACGCATCATAACGGATTACCGGGAGACGATCTCCGACTTACTGATTGAGAACTTTACCCGGCAATGGACTGCATGGGCACATAAGCATGGAAGTATCACGCGTAATCAAGGGCATGGTTCACCCGCCAATCTGATTGATGTATATGCCTCCGTAGATATTCCGGAATGTGAAGGTTTCGGACTTTCCCAATTCCATATCAAAGGATTACGCCAGGATTCACTTACCCGCAAGAACGATTCGGACATTTCAATGCTGAAATATGCCTCTTCCGCTGCCCATATCACAGGAAAGCCATATACATCCAGTGAGACGTTTACCTGGTTGACGGAACATTTCCGGACTTCACTGTCTCAATGTAAACCGGATATGGATCTGATGTTTGTCTCCGGAGTGAACCATATGTTTTTTCACGGCACCCCCTATTCTCCCAAAGAGGCGGAATGGCCGGGCTGGTTATTTTACGCCACTATCAATATGTCACCGACCAATAGCATCTGGCGTGACGCCCCGGCTTTTTTCCAATACATCACCCGTTGCCAGAGTTTCCTGCAAATGGGTAAGCCTGATAATGACTTCCTTGTTTATCTTCCGGTATATGATATGTGGGAAGAACAACCGGGACGGCTTCTCTTATTCGACATCCACCAAATGGCCAAGCGTGCTCCGAAGTTTATAAAAACCATCCACCAGATAACCTCCAATGGTTACGATGTAGACTATATTTCGGACAAGTACCTCCAGAATACCCGCTACGAGGGAGGAAATCTCCGTACAGAAGGAGGCAGTAACTATAAAGCAATTATCGTGCCCGCTGTAAAATATATGCCGGAGAAAGTATTGGCACATCTAGTCTCATTGGCAAAACAAGGAGCAACAATTGTATTCATGGAGAATTATCCTAAAGATGTTCCCGGATTCGGTAATCTGGAAAGTCGCAGAAATGCTTTCACAAAAGTTCAAAAACAACTTCCCGACATCAGCGATTTTAACCAAAGCATTAGCAGTTCATTCGGAAAAGGACATATCATAACCGGTACGGATTATGCTGCGACATTAGGTAAATGTAAGGTAATGCCTGAAGAGATGAAGACGAACTTTGGTCTGCAATATATCCGCCGCCAACACAGCACCGGACACCATTATTTCATCTCTTCTTTGCAAGACAAAGGAGTAGATAATTGGATTACTCTCAGTGTTAATGAACCAACAGCCATGCTGTTTGATCCGATGACCGGAGAAAAAGGAAAAGCGCAAACCCGGATAAAGGACGGAAAGTTACAAGTATATCTGCAATTACAGTCCGGCGAAAGTGTGATTATTCAAACATTCGATCATCCGGTTGAGACTCAAGCATGGAAATATATCCAAGAGCAACCTGTCAGCCTCAGCCTCGACCATGACTGGACGTTGCGTTTTGTACAAAGTACCCCCGCTATCGAAGGAACTTTCGCTATCGATAGCCCGACTTCATGGACAGAAATCAACCATCCAAACGCAAAAATCAATATGGGCACAGGGTTATACAGTCTTGAGACAGTTCTGCCTGCGCTGAACGCTGATGATTGGATTCTCGATCTGGGAGATTTGCGGGAAAGCGCCCGCATACGCATTAACGGTAAAGAAGCGGGAACTGTCTGGGCCGCACCTTTCCGGTTAAAGGTCGGCAAATATCTGCAACCGGGCAAGAATCTGATTGAGATTGAGGTGACCAATCTTCCCGCTAACCGTATTGCAGAATTGGACAGACAAAACGTTCCCTGGCGCAAGTTTAAAGAAATCAACTTTGTAGGACTCAACTACAAAAAGAATAAATACGACAGTTGGGAAGTCCTTCCTTCAGGCCTCAATGGAGGTGTGAAACTGATTCCGATAACTACTTTGTAACCAACTTCTTTACTGCATCCTTCAATCCTTTGGAGGATGCAGTTATTACTACCTCGCCACCGGAACGGTCCGAACGTAAGATCGCCATGATGAATCCTTTATGCAACTTCTTCGTATTTCCGGTAAATAACTCATCTGTAAAATGATCCCCATTGTCCACAGCAATCAGCCTTGCAGCCCCCGAAACCTTAAAAGTAACCTCGTCTTTAGTATCAGGTACTACCCTTCCTTTATTATCCACCGCATATACCTTTACATATTGTAAGTCCATCCCATCCGCTTTCCAATCCTCCGGATTCTCTACCACCATTTTCAAAGCAGTCGCCTTACCGGTCGTTTCCAACCTATGACGTGCCACCTCTTTTCCGTTATTCCGGGCAACTGCTATGATATTTCCTCCTTTACCGTATGGTATGTTTTCCCAATAAATGATATTGCGCCGGGTGATATCCGTCCGGTCATTCTTACGTATCCCCATAGATTTGCCATTAACCAGCAATTCCACTTCATCAGCGTTGGTATATGTATATAAGTTCTGCATACTGCCCGTTGCCCAGTTCCAATGAGAAGCCAAAGATAAACTTCCCACCATAATATCATTCCATTCAATGGCTTCCTTACCATTATCCATCACTCCGATATGCACCAAAGGCTCTTCGCAGAAAGCACTCTTTATCAGATAGGCTTGCGGATAAGGTTCCAGACAATGATTGAAGAAAGAAAAGTTCCAGCCTTTCTTCGGCCATCCGTTCGATTCCCCCCAATACTCGATAGCTCCCCAATAGGCGAGTCCCACCATCTTATCATGATCCATGCCAAAGAAAGGAGCAGCAAGCTCATTCGTTGTAGCTTCGCTCTGATATACGGTCATGTGCGGACACTTTTCCAGATATTGGGCATAGTTCAGATAACGATAATTGAAACTTGACACTTCTGTTACAGTTGCCAGCTCGGGAGGATATACTTTGGTGTTAAATTCCGGTTCATTCTTTCCGATAGCTCCGGCACGTGCCGGAAACATAGCCACAGTCGTTTTACGAGTCTTATCATAACGTTTGACAAGCACATCGAAGATACGGTAAGTGGTGACACCCCAATCACCGGTAGGAAATCCGGCTAAGTCTTCCCGCATCTGCAATTCATTTCCCAAACTCCATAATATAACAGACGGATGATTGCGATCGCGTTTGATCCATTCGGGAATCATCTGATACCATAGTTGTGTGAAAGGCACTCTACCACCCCAATAGCTATTGTCGCTCCATTTATCAATCAGCTCATCCACTACCAAAATACCATATTTATCAGCCAGTTTCAAGAACGACTCGGAATAAGGGTTGTGAGACGAACGAATGTGATTATAACCGAACCGCTTCATTAGCTGAAACTGCCGCTCGATAGCTCTGTCAAAAGCGGCAACTCCTACAGCTCCCAAATCATGATGGTTGGAAATACCTTTTAGGAACAATTTTTTGCCGTTCAGTTTAAATCCGAAATCAGGAGAGAACTCTAACGTACGAATGCCGAATGTCTCCGTCACACAATCAATAACTTTACCATCCTGCACCAAAGAAACTTCAGCAGTATAAAGATTAGGGGTCTCACAAGACCATAACCCGGGACTGTCTACCGTTACTATCGGAAGAGAAACCTCAACTGTTTGTAATTTCGATTTTTGAGGAGCCTTCCCTTTCGTATCGGCAACCGTTTTTCCGTCAGGAGCCAATATTCGGGCATTGATTTCAATATCCAGACTTTTATTGCGAATTCCTTCCAACTCTACTTGTACACTGACTTCCGCCCTTTGCTCCGTGATTTTAGGAGTTGAGACAAATACGCCATGTCTTGCAATGGCAATGGGATTCTTGATGACCAAATGAACATCCCGAAACAAACCACCGCCCGTATACCAACGCGATCCGTCTTTTTTGCCCGTTGAGGCCCAGACAGCCACTACATTATCCTCATCATATTTAAGCAAATCAGTAATATCCGTTTCAAAACCAAGATAACCATAATCGGTACTTCCTACCTTCCTGCCATTTACCCAAACATCTCCAACAAGCATAATGCCTTCAAAGTCAAGCAAGACACGTTTACCCTTCCATGCAGGATTTGCCTTAAAATGTTTACGATACCAACCTGTCCCCATAGCTTTAAAGCCACGTGCCCCTCCGGCGGACTCATCCCACGTTTGCTCTATCTGGAAATCATGAGGCAAATCCAGCACACGCCAATCATCATCATCATAAGTTACCAATTGAGCTTCTTTCAAATCACCGGCCCGAAACTTCCAGTCAAAATTAAATAATTGCGATACACGCGGCTGTTCTTGCGCAAAGACTAACACTGATTGCAGTACTAAAAAGGATAATAGAATAAAATTTTTCATCTTAGATTGTTTTCTTAGTATTATTCTTAAATAATTGTACGGATGATCCATATAATTATCATTCACCCAACAAAGATAAACCGGAAAATCATCTATCCCTATATAAATTCTACCGAATACATATAAAATAATACACTTACAACTTCTTCATGTACTATTTTTCATGAAATCCGCACATATATCCATAGAAATGCTAAATCATATTCCCTACTTTTGCATAGTTAATATAATAAACTCAAATATCATGAAGAAATTTCTTTTTTACCTTTTTACTTTAGGACTCTTTTCAAACTATGCTTTCAGTTCAGATAGCATTTACGTCGCCCGATATAAAGGA
>OGGH01000533.1_pt1 | contig 36166 bp, 40 predicted proteins | sample 1571161 | NCBI WGS metagenome assembly OGGH01 (sample SAMEA2582053, study PRJEB24529) | metagenome | biome: Human gut stool | place: China | collected 2011 | reverse complement strand
CGGCAGCGGTGCCGCCGTGGAATGTCTCGACGCTTGCACAGGCGGCGGGCGTCGCTGCGCTGGGCGATGCGGAGTTTCTGGAGAAAAACCGAACCATCATCCGCGCGGAGCGCCCGTGGCTCGAGGAAAAACTGAGGAAATTCGGCTTTTGGGTGTGCCCATCGCAGGTGAATTACATCTTATTCCGTGGCGATGTGGGCTTGACGGAACAGCTGCGAGCGCGCGGCGTCGCGATCCGCGACTGCGCAAATTTCGAGGGCCTGACATCCGGCTGGTATCGCGTCGCGGTCCGGCAGTACGAGGAAAACGAACAGCTTATCGCGGCAATCAGAAGCGTGGGAAAGGAGTGAGCGCATGGCAAAAACTATCATGATCCAGGGGACGATGTCCAACGCGGGCAAGAGTCTGCTGGCCGCGGGGCTCTGCCGCGTTTTGAAGCAGGACGGCTATCGCGTTGCCCCGTTCAAGAGCCAGAATATGGCGCTCAACTCGTTCATCACGAAAGATGGCGGCGAGATGGGGCGCGCGCAGGTGGTGCAGGCTGAGGCCGCGGGCATCAAGCCGGATGTGCGCATGAATCCGATTTTACTGAAGCCGACGACGGACGTCGGCAGTCAGGTCATCGTGAACGGACGCGTACAGGGCAATATGCCCGCGATGGAATACTATCGCAGAAAGCGCGACTTTATCCCCGCGGTGATGGAGGCCTATGAGAGCTTGGCACGCGAGTACGACATCATCGTCATCGAGGGCGCGGGCAGCCCCGCGGAAATCAATTTGCAGGAAAACGACATCGTCAACATGGGTCTTGCCCGCATGGTGGATGCGCCGGTGCTGCTGGTGGGCGACATCGACCGCGGCGGCGTGTTCGCCCAGCTCTACGGCACGGTCGCGCTGCAAAGTGAAGAGGACAGAAGGCGCATCAAGGGCGTTGTTGTCAACAAATTCCGCGGTGACCGCGCCATTCTGGAACCGGGGCTCAAAACGCTTGAGGAGCTTTGCGGCGTACCCGTGGCGGGCGTTGTGCCATACCTCCATGTCGACATCGACGACGAGGATAGCTTGAGCGAACGCTTCGGGCGGGATAAGGAGCCGCGGCTCATCGACATTGCGGTCATCCGCCTGCCGCGCATTTCGAACTTTACGGATTTTTCGCCGTTTGAGCGCTACGAGAATGTCTCGCTCCGCTATGTGGAGCGGGCGCGGGACCTGCGCGCGCCGGATATGATCGTGATTCCCGGTACGAAGAGTACGATCGCCGACCTCCAATGGCTCCGCCAGAGCGGGCTGGAGGCGTCGATCCAAAAGGCTGCGAGCGGCGGCACGCTGGTTTTCGGCGTCTGCGGCGGCTATCAGATGCTGGGGCGGCACATTTCCGACCCCGAACAGGTCGAGGCCGCGGGCGTGACGGAGATCGACGGAATGGGCCTTCTGCCGCTCGAAACAGTATTTCAGGGCGAAAAGGTGCAGACGCAGACAAACGGCGTCTTCTCCGGCGTCGCGGGACTGCTCTCTGAGCTGAACGGCAAGCGCTACGCGGGCTACGAGATCCACATGGGCCGCAGCGAAGAAGCGCGCGGCGCGCTCTTCAGCATGGGCAATGTCTACGGCAGCTATGTCCACGGTATTTTCGATGAACAAGAGGTCGCCGACACGATCTTAAAAGCGCTGTGCACGAAAAAGGGCGTTTCCTTTGAATCGCTCGGCACCTTTGACGCGAAAGCCTACAAGGAGCGGCAGTATGATCTGCTGGCAGACGCGGTGCGCGCGGGGCTCGATATGCCGCTCATCTACCGCATTTTGAATCGGGAGGTGTGAGCATGCAGGGGCTTATTCATCTGTACTTCGGCGACGGCAAGGGCAAGACGACCGCGGCGGTCGGACTGAGCGTCCGCGCGGCGGGCGCTGGAAAGCGCGTGCTGTTTGCGCAGTTTTTGAAGGACGGCAGCTCGTCGGAACTGAACGTCCTGCGCGCGCTGCAAAATGTTGAGGTCGCGTGCTGCACGCAGAACTTCGGCTTTTTCAAGGCGATGGACGGGCAGACGAAAGCGGCGGCGCAAAAGGCCTATTCCGCGCTGCTGGAAGACGTGATGCGAAAGAGCGCGGACGGCGTCGATCTGTTCGTGCTCGACGAGGCGGTCGCCGCCTGCAACCACGGCTTGATCGAAGAGGCAACGCTGATCGACTTTCTGCGCGGCAGACCAAAAGCGCTTGAAGTCTTGCTGACGGGGCGAAACCCGTCGCAGCATTTGCTGGACGCCGCCGACTATGTGACGGAGATGCGCAAGTGCAAGCACCCGTTTGACCGAGGGATCGCCGCGCGGCGCGGCGTCGAATTTTAAGGAAGGGAGAGCCATGCAGAAGGAATTGGACGCGCTCGTGCGCGCAGTCGCGCCGCTCGATCGCGGCGCGATGACGGCGGCGGAAGAGTATCAGGCGCGGCTCGCCAAGCCCCCCGGCAGCCTCGGGCGGCTCGAAGAGATCTCCATCCAGCTTGCGGGGATCACAGGGCGGGTGCACAATGCGCTCAATAAAAAGCAGCTGCTCGTCTTCGCTGCGGACAACGGCGTGGTGGCCGAGGGCGTTTCCAGCGCGCCGCAGTCCGTGACGAAGCAGCAGACCATTAACCTGATGCGGGGCAAGACGGGAGCTGCGGTGCTGGCAAAGCACTTTGGCTGCGGCTTGACCGTGTGCGATGTCGGCGTGAATGCCGATATTTTCGAGAGCACCGTTTTGAACCGCAAGATCGCCTACGGCACGCAAAATATCTGCACCGGCCCCGCGATGACGCGGGAGCAAACCTTACAGGCCATCCTGACCGGCGCAGAGATCGCAAGGACGGTCGACGCGGACGTGATCGGTGTCGGCGAAATGGGCATCGGCAACACGACGACCTCTTCGGCGGTGCTGGCCGTGCTGCTGGGAGCGGACGTCGAGGCCGTGACGGGCCGCGGCGGCGGTATCACGGAGGAGAGCTTTCGCAAAAAGAAAGCGGTCATCCGCACCGCCATTGAGGTAAATCGGCCGGACAGGGACGACGTTGTCGGCGTCCTTTCCAAGGTCGGCGGCTTTGACCTCGCGGCGATGTGCGGCGCATTTTTGGGCGCGGCGGCGGCACGCCGGCCGGCGGTCATCGACGGCCTCATTTCCGCCGCGGCGGCGCTGTGCGCCGTCAGGCTGTGCCCGAATGTGCACGGCTACCTGGTGCCGAGCCACGCCTCGTTTGAGATCGGCTACCGCCTCGCGATGGAGGCGATGGACCTGCGCCCGCTGTTTGACCTCGGCATGCGATTGGGCGAGGGGAGCGGCTGTCCGCTCGCCTTTCAGGTGCTCGACGCTGCGTGCGCTGTCATCAACGACATGGCGACCTTTGACGAGGCGGGCATCAACGACGACTATCTGGACGAAATTCGCCGGGGCGGCCAGTTCACGCCCTGAGAGAAGGGAACGCGCATGGGAACGCTGATCATGATCTCCGGTGCAAACGGCAGCGGCAAGAGCCGTTATGCCGAGCGCATCGTCGCGCGCACGACAGGCGAGCGCTATTACATCGCCACGATGCGCCCCTGCTCGGAGGAAAATTTGCAGCGCATCGAAAAGCACCGCGAGCAGCGAAAGGACCTGCAATTTACGACGCTCGAATGCCCATATCAGGTCGGCGCGGCGGCGGTCGAAAGGGACGGCGTCGTGCTGCTTGAGGATGTGTCGAATCTGCTGGCAAACGCGATGTTCGAGCGCGGCGGGGATGAAGCAAGCGTGTACGCGGACATTGAAGCGCTGTGCTCGCGCTGTCGTCTGCTCGTCGCGGTGACGATCACAGGCCTGCGCGCCGACGGCTACGACGGCGAGACGGCGGCTTACATCCGCGCGCTGAACGGCCTGAATCAAAGACTGTACGACTGCGCCGCGGCGGCGGTCGCAATGAAAGACGGCGCGCCGTTTGCCGAAAAGGGAGACCTCGATGAGATTATTTGAATCGCTTTTGATCGCGCTGTCGACGTACAGCGCGGTGCCCGTTCCGCAGCTTGATTGGAACGAAAAAAATATGCGCTACGCGATCTGCTTTTTCCCCGCGGTGGGTGTTCTCTGCGGCGCGGCGCTCTGGCTGTGGGCTGTACTTGCGCAGGCGACGGGCATGAGCGGCGTGCTGTTCGCGGCAATCGCGGCGTGCCTGCCGATTTTAGTGACAGGCGGCATCCACATGGACGGTTATCTCGACACGGTGGACGCACTCTCGTCGCACCAGACGTGCGAGAAAAAGCTCGCGATCATGAAGGATGCCAACTGCGGCGCGTTCGCGGTCATTTACGGCGGCGTGTACCTGCTCGCCTACGCGGGCTTTGCCTACGAGGTGTTCGCCGCGGGGCATATTTTGCTGATTTGCCCGCTGTTCGTGCTCTCTCGCGCGCTGTCGGGCCTGTGCGCGGTGAATCTGCCGAATGCGCGAAAGTCCGGCATGCTCTGCGCCTTCACAAGCGGCGTCCAGCGCCGCACGGCGACAGTCGCGCTCACGCTCGCCGGCCTCGCCGCCGCGGCGGGGATGGTCTGGATGTCTCCCACGGCTGGCGGGATGGCGGCGGCGTTTGTGGTGGTTTCCGCGCTCAAGTATCGCAGATTCGCGCTGGCACAGTTTGGCGGCGTGACAGGGGACACATCGGGCTTCTTTTTGCAGCTCTGCGAGCTCTGCGGCCTGATCGGCGTCTGGATCGGAGGGCTGCTGTGATCGACATTTTCTTCATCCGCCACGGCGCGACAGAGGGCAACCTCCGCCGCCGCTACATCGGCCGCACGGACGAGCCGCTGTGCGAGGCGGGCATCGCACAGGTCAAAGCGCTGCAAAAGCGGGGACTTTCAGTCGATCGGCTTTTTGTCAGCCCCATGCTGCGCACGCGGCAGACGGCGGACATTCTTTTTCCGAAGATGCACTATACCGTCGTGGACGGCTTGATTGAGACGGATTTTGGCCGCTTTGAGGGGAAGTCCGCCGACAAGCTTTCGGGCGACCCCGCCTATCAGGCGTGGGTCGACGCGATGTGCCTGACGCCCATCCCCGAGGGTGAGAGCGTGACGGACTTCAAAACGCGTTGCTGCGAGGCGTTTGCGGAGACGATCAAAAATGTGCCGGACGGCTCTCGCGTGGGATTCGTCGTCCACGGCGGCGTCATCATGGCGATCATGGAGGCCTATGCGCGTCCGAAGAAGGACTTTTATGCCTACCACATCGGAAACGGTGAATGCCTGCAAGGCGTGTATGACGGAGAAACAATTCAGATCAAATAGTGAACACCGCCCGCATTCCGGATATCTTTCCGGAACGCGGACGGTGTCTTTATATGGTATCGGTGTGGTTACACCGTCGGCGCGGCATAGGCCACGTCGTACTCGCTCCACTGGATGCGGATGGAGCAGCGTGCGCCGCCCGCGGAAAGGAACGAATTGATCTCACACATCGACCAGAGCTTCGTGACGGGATCCTGCTGGCGGATGCGCATGTTGTGCGTCTCCTGCGAGTTTGTGTACACGGTGCCGTCGATCGCAATGCTTGCGGAAATGCTGCTGCCGTTGAGCGTCTGTGTCTCGATCGTGCTGCCGTCGTAGATGGTCGTTCTGCGCAGGTCGACCAAAACGGGCGCGGCGGTGTTCTTCGGCACGATGCTGATGCGCAGCGCGCTGGCCGACGCGCGCTGATAGGTCAAAATCAGGTCCTTGAGCGGAATATTCAGCGTGCTGTCTGCCGCGGAGAGGTCGACATGGTACTCGGTGAACGGCGCGAATAGATTAGGCGTCGTCAACTCCTGCTCGCTGGTTTGGAAGTGCAGCTTGTAGCTCAGTGGGGTGTCCTACGCGACGGTGACGACCGGCGTTTCGCCGGTGTCGCCTTTCTCGCCTTGGATGCCCTGTTCGCCTTTTTCTTCACGCTCGCCTCGGGGACCAATGGGCCCCTGCGGGCCGGGATCGCCCTTTGGGCCGATGGGACCGCGGTCGGCCCCTGGATCGTGACATAGCTATACGGATCGGACGGGCAGCAGCCGTTCCTGCGGCAGGCCCCCGTGTAGTAATTCATAGACGTCTCCCCCTGACATGATATCGGTGCTTTATCCTATGCATCGGACGAAGAAACAGCGCACAGCAGGGAAGAAAAAGGCGGCAGACATGCATGGAAAATGCCGAAAACAGGCATATGTGCGAAATGATCCGCCAGGAGATCTGCTACCCCAACCTGAACGTAAAGATCGCCTGTTCCCACGGCGGCGTGACCCCCGCCAACGACGGCGCTTCCCATCAGGCCATTGAGGATATGGGCGTTCTGCGCACCATCCCCAACATGACCGTCATCATGCCCGCGGACTACAACTCCGCCCGCAAGCTCGTCCGTCAGGCCGCTGAGGTCTACGGCCCCGTGTATCTGCGCTTCACCCGTGACGCCATCCCCCAGATCTACGACGAGGATGTGGAGTTCACCATCGGCAAGGCCCACCAGATCCAGGACGGCAAGGACGTCGTTATCATCGCCAACGGCGATACCGTCCGTCTCGCGATCGAGGCCGCCAAGGTGCTCGAGGGCAAGGGCATTTCCGCCCGCGTGCTCGACATGCACACCATCAAGCCACTCGACGTGGAGGCTGTGACTGCCGCGATCAACGAGGTCGGCAAGATCATCACGGTCGAGGACCACAACATCCTCAACGGTCTCGGCTCCGCCGTGTGCGAGGTCGCCGCCGAGATGGGCAAGGGCATCGTCAAGAGAGTCGGCATTCAGGACCAGTTCGGCCAGTCCGCGCCCTATGAGCGCCTGCTCGCCATGAACGGCGTGACGGTCGAGAACATCACCGAGATCGCCGAGACGCTCGTCAAGGGCTGAGAAAAACCAGTTAAATAACATTCTTCATAGAATTATCTGATACAGGAGGTTATTTACCATGAAAATCGGATTTGTCGGCTGCGGCGCGATCGGCAGCTGCTATGCAAGCTATCTGTCCCGCGAGCATGAGGTCTGCGTGCTGGATACCTATGCTCCGGTCATCGAGTCCATCAAGAAAAACGGCATTCTCGTCGACGAGTGCGTGCCCGGCACGGGCACCGGCGAGACCGTCGTCTTCCATCCCGCCATGGCGACGACCGACCCCAAGGAGATCGGCGTTGTGGATCTTCTGATCGTGTTCGTCCACTATCAGTATCTTGAAGCGGCTGTGCGCAATGCGCTGCCGATGATCGACAAGCACACCATGGTCCTCTGCCTGCAGAACGGCCTTGGCAACTACGATGAGATCGCCAAGGTCGTGCCCGAAGAGCAGATCATCATCGGCAACACGGCGTTCGGCTCCACGCCCGTCGGCCCCGGCCACGTTAAGCACACCGGTACCGGTGTGACGAACCTTGGCTCGCTGAAGGCCCCCATGGCCAAGGTCGAGGAAATGGCCGAGGGCCTGCGCGCCGCCGGTCTTGAGGTCCAGGTCCACGAGAACGTGATGAACGCCATCTGGCACAAGCTGCTGGCGAACGTCGCCATCAACGGCATGAGCGCCCTGCTCGAGACCAAGAACGGCTTTGTCGACGGCAACCAGTACGCCCACGAGGCGGCCCGCATGCTGGTAGAAGAGGCCATCGTCGTGGCGAACGCCTGCGGCTGCACGCTCGACCATGACGCCGAGTTGGAGCACGCCTATGAGGTCTCTCGCATGACTGATGAGACCATCAGCTCCATGGTGCAGGACGTCACGCATCACCGCGAGACCGAGATCCGTATCATCACCGGCGCTGTCTGCCGCCTCGGCCGTGAGCACGGCATTCCCACGCCCTGCAACGACCTGATGCTCCAGCTCGTGCTGGCCAAGCAGTCCATCTACCTCGGCCGGTAAAAAAAGCCGTGCGGCGCTGTGCCGCGGCAAACGACGCAAAGCGGCTCGCGCAGCCTGCGCCCATATGAATTCCTGCAAAAAACGGCAGCTTGCCGTTGATTCCTTCCTGAATGAGCGGGCGGCGGACTGGTACATCTGCCGCCCGCCGCTTTTATGAAAGACGGTTTTCATTGACGAAACCTCAACTTTGTATTATGTTATACATAGGAATCATATTGTCAGGCATAAAAGGAGAAAATTATGAACGATACGCCCGGATATGTGAAAAATTTGAAAAAAGAGTCTGTGGTGCAGAGTGTCATCAACTGCCTGACAGACGCCATGCGCAATAAAGAGCTCAAGCCAGGCGACCGCATCCCGCCCGAGCCGGAGCTGGCCGCGTCGATGGGCGTTGCCCGCAGTTCCGTACGTGAGGCCATCAAAATCCTCTCCTACCTCGGCGTGCTGGAGAGCAAGCGTTCAGAGGGGACCTTTGTTTGCAGCGGCTTCCAGGAGAGCATGATCGATCCGATGATCTACGGCATCATCCTGAATCAGGATTCCTTCGACAATCTGATGGAGCTGCGTGAGATGGTCGAGACCGGCATCATGCGCCTTGCCAGCCAGAAGTATGACGAGGAGGATGGCCATGCGCTCGAGGCGATGCTCGAACAGATGAAAGAGATCGTCCACAGCGGTGACAACGAGGTCGACCGCTTCTTCGCCGTGGACAACGAGTTCCACGACCTGATCTCGCAGATGGGCAAAAATCCGCTGGCCGACAAGATCAGCCGCGTCGTGCGCACGCTGACGCACGCCGTCCGCTACGAGACCGTCAGCACGATGATCACGAGCGGCAGAGGCGACGAGCTCGTCGCCGCGCACAGCAAGCTCCTTGAGATCCTCAGGGGACACGAGGGAGAGGACGTGGAGGAGATCGTCCGCGGCACCTACTTCGGCGATATCATCCACGGCGAAGAGAAGTAACTGAAAATGCAAGGCCCGCCGTCGCAGATGCGACGGCGGGCCTTTTTTGACGGAAAATCGATAGTCTAGCTGATGGAATTTGTGCGATTTGCGGAAATTGTCCTTTTCTTTTGTTTGAACCTGCGCGATACTGTCATCAAGAAAATGACGGCGGCTCATCCGGCAATGACGAATCGAGAGGAGGGAAGGCGATGTTCCATGAAAACAGTCCCGTACAGTCCGTTGCCAAGGCGCTGCGGCTGCCCGGCCTGCTGATGGAGGCGCACCAGCCGCTCACGCTGGCCGCGCTGAGCGAGCAGACCGGCTGGCCGAAGAGCACGATCCACGGCCTTTTGAGCACGATGCGCGAGAGCGCGGTCGTGGACCAGCAGAGCGACGGGCGCTACTGCCTCGGCGTGCGGCTTTTTGAGTACGGCTGTGCCGTGGGCGCAAGCTGGAGCGTTTCAGACCTGGCAAAGCCGCATTTGCAGCATTTGGCAAGCGTGACAGGGCAGTCGGTGTTCCTCTCGATGTTGAATCGGTCAGAGGTCATCACCATCGAACAGGTGCAGTCCCGCGCGGGACTGCGCGTCGTGTCGGAGATCGGGACGCGTCTGCCGCTGCACTGCACCTCGCAGGGCAAGGTGTTTCTATCCGCGATGGCCGACCACGAGGCGAAGCGCGTCCTGTCGCGCCGCACATTGGAGCCCTATACGCCCAAGACCCTCGTCACGTGGGAGGAGCTCTTCCGTGTGATGCAGGCCGCGCGTGAAAACGGCTATGCCGTGGAGGAGGGCGAGTACCGCTTCGGCCTGTGCTCGCCCTCCGCGCCCGTGCGCGACAACTCCGGCGCGGTGCGCTACGCCGTCGGCGTTGTCGGCATGTTCGACAGTGTGCGTTCGCCGGATTTCCAGCGCGATATTGACTTGACCTGCGCCGCGGCGGCGCAGATCTCAACGGCGCTCGGCTATCGGGCGTAAGCAGAGGAATTTTGTGCCGCGGAGGGCGGCAATATCAGAATGGAACAGGGGAGGAGACGCAATGGCAATCAAACGCAAATTCCCGCCCCGCGTGGCGACGGTCTATTGCAGCGGCGGCTGCCGCGCAAAAAAGGATGAGGACGGCGCGCGCACGGTGTGCGATGTGAGCTGCATCGCCTGTGGCCTGTGTGTGAAGAATTGTTCCGCAGACGCCATTCATATTGAGCAGTTCCACGCTGTGATCGACGCGGCGCGCTGCCTGAGCTGCGGGGCGTGCGCGGTGGTCTGCCCGCGCCATGTCATCAAAGACCGCTTCGGCGTGCTGACGCCGGTGCACTGAGTTGTATATAAAAAAGGCTCCTGAGAAATTTCCTCAGGAGCCTTTTTGTATGCCAAAAATTTGGGTCACATGCTGGTATAGTGGCTGGGGTCGCGCGGCAGACACAGATCGAGGATCAGGCCCACGACGAACACGCCCGCGACCATATTGCCCGCGAAAAATGTCGCCGATAAAGCTCGGCAGCTCGTTGAAAAAGTCGTCGACCTGCGTGACGCCGACGCCGAGGCAGATGGAGGTTGCGGCGATGAGCGTGTTGCGCTGGTCCATGCCTGCGTCGTGCATCATGCGCACGCCGGACATCATAATAGAGCCGAACATGATGACCGTGCAGCCGCCGAGCACGCAGTTGGGCAGCGTCGTGAAGAACGCGCCGATGGGCGGGAACAGACCGCCGAGGATCATCGCCGGCGCGCCGAACATGATCGTAAAGCGGTTGACGACATGGGTCATCGAAATGAGGCCGACGTTCTGGCTGAACGACGTGATGGGCGAGCAGCCGAATACGCCGCCAGAGAGCGCGGCGGCAAGCGTGATGGTGGCGACGAGAAGATTCTGCCACGAGCCGAGCGGATACGCCGACGAAGAGCCGAACGACGAAACGCCGACATTCAGAATGCTCAGACCGATCGAGACGACCACGCAGGCCGCGACGATGGGGGAGATGATCTTGCGCCAGTACTTGGCCGTCAGGCCCAGCACGCCTTCAAAGCAGCCGCCGACAATGATCGCGCCGACCATGATGCCGTAATCCTGCGAGGCCGTCGCAAGACAGGCGGCGAGGAACGTGAAGCTGATGCCCATGACGACCGGCAGACCTGAGCCGATCTTCCAGATGGGGTAGAACTGCAAAAGCGTGCCGATACCGGCGATGAGCATGCAGTTTTGCAGCAGCCGCGCCGTCTCAATGGCGGTGAAGGCTTCGCCCTGATAGACGGCGACCGAGGAAATGATGATGAGCGGCGCGATGATCGAGTATATCAACGGCATTGAGGTCATTAAGGTGTTCAATCAGGGAAAAAAGTCCTATGCGCGCCTGACCAACAAGGTGAAGGCAAACGCGCAGTATTAGGAAGAGGTGTTTTCCCCGTTGTAGGGGATGATCTCGAGATTGATCTCCGGATACTTTTTATGCACCAGATCGTAGAACTGGGACATATTGCGGTAAGGCGCGTTCATGGTGATGACCTCATGCTCGCCGGAGGCGGCATTGTCGTCACTTGTGTCACTGCCAGCACAGCCGCCAAGCAGCGCCGCTGTGCAGCTCAACGCTAAAATCAGGCTGAGCACTCGTTTTTTCTGCATGATTTTCTCCCTTGATCCGATGATGCCGCCGCTCTCTTTCGGAATGTGGAGGAGCAGCGCGCGGCAAGATCGCGTGCGAGGTGAGCCGCAGGTATGAATTTCGCCGCAAATTTGTTAAGAAATCGACAAAATTTACTTTCTTATACGCCGAAGGAGCAGTTATTGCAGGGAAGAAACGGAAATTTACGCAAAATGCGCCACTTTTTTACCTATATTTTTCCCGCGCGATACGAGAATTGTTCATACTTTATTTACACCAAATTTAGGCTTGCTTAAAGAATCCGCGTTATACTTTAGCCATAGCCTAAAACAAAGGGCGACAAACAAAAAATTCTGGGGTCCACTGTCCGCCTCGCCGAACGGCCAAAGCGGCAGACCAAGAAAACCACCGCGGCGCGGTGTTATGATAAAGATCAAGGATCAGTGCAAGCAAACAGCACCGGCGAGAGTTTTCCATCTTTCTCTCGCCGGTGCTGCATTTTACATTTTGAGCTTAATTCGCTGCGGGGGCCTTTTCAAATTCTGCCGCGACCTGCTCGAGCAGTTTGCGGATGGGGAGGTGCTGCGGGCAGACCTTTTCGCACTTGCCGCACTTTAAGCAGTCGGACGCCTTGCGGCCCGGCGCGGTGTGGACATCTTCATAGTAGCAGTCCGCGTTCCAGTCGTGGTGAATCTGCTTGGTGTTCATAATGGCGAAGAGGTCAGGGATAGAGATGTGCTTGGGGCAGCCGTCCGTGCAGTAGCGGCAGGCCGTGCAGGGGATGAGGTCCTTGCTGTGGAAGATCTCCTGCACCTTTTCCACCGCGGCGCGCTCGGTCTCGTCGAGGGGCTTGAAGTCCCGCATGAACGAGATGTTGTCCTGCATCTGTTCCATGTTGCTCATGCCGGAGAGCACCATCATCATGCCGGGGAAGCCCGCGACAAAGCGGATGGCGTAGCTCACGGGGCTGCCGCCGTGCAGGTCTTCAAGCACGGCCTTTGCGTCCTCAGGCAGGTTCACGAGGTTGCCGCCCTTGACGGGCTCCATGACGATGACGGGCTTTTTGAATTTGCGGCAGACCTCATAGCACTTGCGGCTCTGCACCGCGGGATCGTCGTAGTCGACGTAGTTGAACTGGATCTGGACAACTTCGATCTCGGGATACTCGGTCAGAATGCGCTCGAGCACCTCGGCGCGGTCGTGGAAGGAAATGCCGACGTGGCGAATTTTGCCCTCTTTTTTGAGCGCGAACGCCGTTTCATACGCGCGGCACTCCTTGAAGTGGTCATAGTTGACAAGACCCTGCGCGTGCATCAGATAGAAGTCGAAATACTCGACGCCGCAGATCTCAAGCTGGCTCTCGAAAAACGGGCGGATGTCTGCCTCGGTCTTGAAATAGTTCGCCGTCAGCTTGTCGGTCAGGATGTACTTCTCGCGCGGATAGCGGCTTGTCAGGCAGGTCTTGAGCGCCTTTTCGCTCTTGCCCTGGATGTAGCCGTGCGCAGTGTCAAAATAGTTGAAGCCCGCGTCTAAAAACGCGTCCACCATCTGCTTGGTCTGCTCGATATCCACCTCTTCGCCGATCATCGGCAGGCGCATGCAGCCAAAGCCAAAATTCTTCTTGATCCGATCCATAGTTTACTTTCCTATTCTTATCCTTTTCCTGCTTGCCGTCAGAAAAGCAGTTTACCTTTACTCCTGCGGAATCGTCTTGAGTTCGCGCCGGATGGCGCGGAAGCGCTCGGGCACGTCCTCGTCCGCCATATCCCTTGGGACATCGATCGTGCCCGCGGCCTTTGCAGTTTCATAATACCAGCATTTGTACTCCACGGTCTCGAGCGTGTGGCGCATCTCCTCCATCTGCGCGAGCAGCACGTCGCGCTGGTGCGTGAACATCTTGAGGCGCGTGTCGATGGTGTCGTCGCCGCGCAGGGCGAGCTCGATGTACTGGCGGATGTCCCTGATGGACATGCCAGCCTTTTTCATGCAGCCGATGACCTGTAACCACTCGAAGTCCGATTCCTGAAACATGCGGATGCCGCCGGACGAGCGCTCCACAAAGGGCAGCAGACCCTCCTTATCGTAATAGCGCAGCGTGGAAGCGGGGACGTCCAGCTTTTTCGCCATCTCGCCGACTGTGTAGACCATGAAATCCTCCTAAAATGAAAGCGCGCTTTAGGTTGCAGCACAGTGAGTAACTTTAAGTTTCTTTTAGCATACCGCAGCGAAGGAGGCCTGTCAAGCGCCGCACAAAAAGAAAAGCCGCCGACGGCGGCTTTTCCTCAAATCTTCAGGATTGTACGGATTTCGTCCAGATTATCGGCAAAGTAGATGCCCTCCTGACGCTCGGGCGTGGAGAGGCCCATGTCGGTCATGTGGGCGAGCAGGGCCTTCAGGTGGTCGTAATAGCCGTTCAGGTTATAGAGAATGCACGGCGCGGCGAGCTGTTTGAGCGACACCTTCGACATGACCTCGCTGATCTCTTCGAGCGTGCCCGTGCCGCCGGGGAAGGCAATGAACGCGTCGCCGAGCTCGATCATCTTCGTCTTGCGCTCGGCCATGTCGCGCGTGACGATGAGCGTCGTGATCTCGTCATACTCGTAGCCCTTGTCGATGAAAAACTGCGGCTCCACGCCGGTCACTTCGCCGCCCGCGCGCAGCACGCTTTCAGCGAGCGCACCCATCAGGCCGTTTTTCGACCCGCCGTAGACAAGGGCGTTGCCGCTCTTGCCGATGAGACGGCCCAGTGCGCGCACGGACGCTTCGAGCGTTGGATCATTGCCGCTGCTCGCGCCGAGATATACGGTGATATTCATAGAAAGAAGTTCCTTTCTGTCCAAAATCGTTGCCGCTATTCTACCACGGTATGATCTTTCCCGCAAGCGGCGGAAAATCGGCGTTGCGGGGATCGTGCCGCCGTGGTATGATGATTTTGCCGCGTACGCGCGGAGCGAGTGTAATTTTGTATATTTTGGAGATATCTTATGATCAATACAATTTTATGGGACGTGGACCGCACGCTTTTAGACTTTGATGCCGCCGAGCGCGCCGCCATCCAGAGCCTTTTTGTTGAGTTTGGCCTTGGCGAATGTTCGGACGAGCAGGTCGCGCGCTATTCCGTCTTGAATATGAAATACTGGGAAAAGCTCGAGCGCGGCGAGATCACGAAGCCGCAGGTGCTTGTCGGCCGCTTTGAGGAGTTTTTCGCGGAGGAGGGGATCGATGTCGCTCTTGCGCCGAAGTTCAACGACGCCTATCAGCTGCGTCTGGGCGACACCATCGTCTACCGCGACGACAGCTATGAGATCGTCAAGTCGCTGCGCGGCAAGGTGCGCCAGTGCGTCGTCTCGAACGGTACGGTCGTCGCGCAGACGAAGAAGCTGACGCGCTCCGGCCTCGGTGCGCTGATGGACGGCGTGTTCCTCTCCGAGCAGCTTGGCGCGGAGAAGCCGAAAAAGGAGTTTTTCGACCAGGTCTTCGCCGCCATTGGACCGGTCGAGAAGGGCGAGACGATGATCGTCGGCGATTCGCTCACGAGCGATATCCGCGGCGGCGACAACGCGGGCATCGTGACCTGCTGGTACAATCCCGAGGGAATCAAAGCGCCGGAGGGTTACCGCATCGACCACGAGATCAGGGATCTGCACGAGGTCTACGGCCTGCTGTGACAAGAAAAGGGAAGAGGACATTCCGAAAAGAATCGGAATGTCCTCTTTTTTGCGTTTACTGCTTGTCCTTCAGCCGCCGCAGGCAGATGCGGAGCGTCTTGACGTCGAAGGGCTTGGAGATGTGCGCATCCATACCGGCCTCGCGGCTGTGCTGCACATATATAACGCAGTGCATTGATAAAAGCTGTGGTTTTATTCAGTATTGATAAAGGAATGGGATCCTTTTTTTCTTGCCAGACGGCGATGGATATGCTACAATATGACCGATAAACCAAGCTGGTCAAAAATTTCAACAAAGGAGGGAATGCCAATGGCCTTTTCCGCAGAAGAAAACGCGGCCATCCGCGAAACGCTGCTGCGAGAGGCGCGCCGCTGCGCCGTCACGCTGGGGCTGCGCAAGACCTCGGTCGAGCAGCTTACCGAGGCGGCGGGCATCTCGAAGGGACTGTTCTATAAATACTTTGCGTCCAAAGAACTGCTGTTTTTCGAGGTGCTGGAGGATATCCACGGCGAGGTCTATCAGGTGGCCGAGCAGGCGCTGGAGGAGGGCAAAGACCTGCCGCCCGACGAGCGCATCGCGAACGTGCTGCTCACGGCCTGCAGCCGCTTATCCGAGATCGGTGCGATGAAATTCATCGAGGAGGACTCGGCCTATCTGCTGCGCCGCATCCCCGCGCAGGTGAAAGCCGAGCACTACCACAGCGACGAGGTACATATCCGCGACCTTTTGGAAGAGAGCGGCCTGACCCCGCGCGGCGGTATCGCGCTCGCCGCTGCGACGATCCGCGGTCTGATCCTCACGGTGTCGCATCAGGAGCAGATCGGCGCGCTGTATCCGCAGGTGCTCGAAACGCTGACGCGCGGCGCGTGCGAAGAGCTGTTTCCGCGGGCGTGAACGCCGCGTGCGGCTTTTTTTCACTTGAAGTTAGAGACGTTGAACTAAAAATCAAAACAGGGAGGAATCTGCCGTGTCCAAGCAAGCTACCGAATTTCAGAAAAAGGAAATGAGCAAGATGTACCGCGGCAAGGAGATCTTCAAGCCGCTGAACACCGGCTGGGTCGATGAACATGTCGCCTGCGTGCGCGAATGGGTGGCGAACATCTTTTTCTACCGCAAGGGCGAGACGACCATCATGGTCGACGCGGGCTACAACTATGACCGTCTTGAGGAAAAGATGGGCTGGCTCGGCATCGACCCGAAGTCCATCCGCCATATCCTCATCACCCATCAGGACACCGACCATGTCGGCGCGGTGGAGGCGGACAGCCCCGGCCTTTTCCGGGACGCGAAGCTCTATATCGGTGAGATCGAGAACAAATATCTCACCGGCGAGGTGCGCCGCAAGGTGATCTACCACCTCTACAAGCTGCCGCAGGTGACCATTAACAACGAAAAGGTGCTGCTGCGCGACGGGCAGGTCTTCGAGATCGACGGCATCAAGATCGAATGCTTCCTCGTCCCTGGCCACACGTGGGGGCATATGGTGTACCTCATTGACGACAGGTACCTCTTCACGGGCGATACGATCTGGTTCGGCGCGGACGGCGGCTACAGCTTCATTTCCGCGCTGGCGGAGAGCAACAAGCTCGCAGTCAAGTCGCTGGCGGAGTTGGAGCAGAAGCTTCGCACGCGCGGCCTGCGGCCCGTCATCCTGACGGGCCACACCGGCTGGACGGACGATCTCTACTTCGCCTTTGCGCACCGCGATAAGCTCTGCTCGCCGTTCAAGAAGAAAGTGCACGACCCGTCCGCGCCGTACGACGCCTACGACGAGTCGGACGACACAGAGGAGAATGCGAAGCGCGGCTTTTTGCCGCCGGTGCAGAAGATCTGATGCGGAGCGGAGAGAGGCGGGTTTTCCCGCCGCTCTCCGCGGTTTTGGTGAATAAAAAGAGCGAAGCGTGCGCATCTATATTCTTACATTTTCTTTTCTCATGCCACTTGCGAAAACCTAATAGACATGGTAAAATCAACTAATCAAACGGACGCCGTGAGGCGCCCGTTTGGTAAATGAGAGAGAATTTGAGAGAAAGAAGGAAACCGAATGGAACATCAGCGCAGAGCGGATCTGATGCTGCTGCTGACAACGAGCTTCTGGGGAATTTCAAATTGCCTGACGGCGATCTGCCTGCGGGATATGCAGCCGCTGACGCTCAATGCGTTTCGCTTTGTCATAGCCTTTCTGGTGCTGGGCTTTGTTTTCCACAAGAATTTGCGCCGTGTGAGCCGCGTGACCGTGAAGTACAGTATCATGGTCGGACTGTCGCTTGTCATCGTGTATACGAGCCTTACCTACGGTGTGCTTTATACCTCCGTTTCCAACGCGGGCTTCATCGGCGCGCTTTCCGTGGTGACGACACCGATCCTGGAGTTCATCGTCTACCACAAAAAGCCGGAGAAGAAGTTCGGTGTTTCGATGCTGCTCTGTCTTGTCGGCCTTGCGCTGATGACGCTGAACGAAACGCTCAAGCCCGCGTTCGGCGATATCATCTGCCTGTTCGCAGCGGTGTTTTACTCCGTCGACCTGATGGTCACGGAAAAGGCCGTGGCGAATGAAAAGGTCGACCCGCTGGCGCTCGGCGTGTGCGACCTTGCCGTCGTCGGCGTGGTGATGCTGATGCTCTCCGTATTTTTGGAGACGCCTGCACTGCCGGGTACGGCAAAGGTCTGGGCGGCGGCGCTGTTTCTCGGCATCGTGTGTTCAGGCGTCTGCCTTGTGATCCAGAGCGTCTTCCAGCAGCACACGACGGCGAGCCGCGCGAGTCTCATCTTTACGCTCGAACCCGTGTTTTCGGCGATTTTTGCGTTCTTTCTGCTGGGCGAGCGTATCGGCGTCAAGGGCTACATCGGCGCGGCGCTGATGCTTGCGAGCCTTGTGCTGGTGGAGGTCGACGTGGGCGCGCTGTTTGGAAAGAACAAGAAAAAAGCGGACTAAATCCTCTTTGCCACGTTTGGTTGCGGACTTGCAAGCCTTGATTGGTGGCGCTTTTCGCCGCAGTCGGCTATACTGGGCGCATCAAAGCAAACGGAGGACAAATACATGACCCTGGGAGAAAAATTACAGCTGTTGCGCAGATCGCGCGGTTTATCGCAGGAGCGGCTCGCTGCGGAGCTGGATGTCTCGCGGCAGGCCATCAGCAAATGGGAATGCGGCGACTCGACGCCCGACCTCGACAAGCTGCGCGCCATCTGCACGTACTTCGGTGTGACGACGGATTATCTGATCTGGGAAAGATCGGAGGATGCGCCGCAGGCAGCCGAGCAGAAGCAGGGTGGCGATACGCGCGGGCGGAGCGGTATATTCAACGATGCGCTGCTGCTGGTGATGACAATTGTTGTGATGGCAGCGGTGTGGAGCGTTGCGCGGACGGGATTCGAGTCGTATACGGCGCTGCACTTCATCCTTGGTGCAATGGCGATAGCCGCCGCTGTGCTGGCCTGTACGGTTTGGAAAAAGCGCGGCAGACCGATCTGTTTTGGCATTGCCGCAGCCGGTGCGGCGCTGGCGATCGCCCGCCTGGCCTCTATGCTTGTCTATCTGGCGGAGCTGTGGTCAGGGTCGAGAGCGTATGCAGACGGAGGCGACTGGCCGATCGTTTGGGAGAGCGCGGGGACATGGCTGCGGCACGACTGGCCCTACTATCTATTCTATCTTGTCCTGATCGTGGGCGGGCTGCTGCTCGCCCGCCGGCTCAAAAAGAGGGGAGAAGCATGACGACCTTTGACAAAGTGTACGCGGCGGTGCGGCTCATTCCGCGCGGAAGCGTCGCGACCTACGGCCAGATTGCCGCGGCGATCGGCAACAAGCGCCTCGCCCGCGTCGTGGGCTACGCGCTGCACGTGAATCCAGAGCCGGGCGTCATCCCGTGTCACCGCGTCGTCAAGCGGGACGGGGAGGTGTCAAGTGCTTTTGCTTTCGGCGGTGCGAACCGCCAGGTCGAGCTTTTGAAGGCCGAAGGCGTCGGCTTTTTAGACGACAGCCATGTCGACATGAAGCACTGCTGCGTCCGCGCCCTGCCGCTCATTTTGGAAGAGTAAAAAAGAAGCGTTCCATCATTCGATGGAACGCTTCTTTTTGCTTACAGAAACCGACACAATAGGATCGGCAGGAACACGGCGGGGACGTAGTTCATCACCTTGATCTTCGTCAGGCCCAGCATGTTGAGCGATAGGCCGAGGATGAGAATCGAGCCGACGCACTTCATCTCGAGGATGACCGCTTCTGTGAGATACGGCGCGAGGAACGACGCACCCAGCGCGATGGCACCCTGATAGAGGAAGATAGGGATAGCTGAGAGCGCGACGCCGATGCCGAGGGTCGAGGCGTAGACGACAGAAATGATGCCGTCGAGCAGCGCCTTGGCGTAGAGCGTCGAATGGTCGCCGGTCAGGCCGGAGTCGAGTGCGCCCATGATGGCCATTGCGCCCACGCAGAAGAGGAGCGAGGCGGTGACAAATCCATCGGAAAGCGAGGTTTTCGACCCTTTTCCGCCAAATTTTCGCTCGACCCAGTCGCCAAGCTGATGCATGTGTTCATCGAGCTGTAAAAGTTCGCCGAGGATCGCGCCGATCGCGATCGAAAGGATGGCGACGAGCGTGTTTTCGCCCGCGAGCATGCCGTCCACGCCGATGTAGAGCACGCAGAGCGCCGCGCCCTTTTCCATTGCGTCGCTGAAGCGCTCGGGGATAAACTTGCCGAGCAGAAGTCCGGCGATGCTGCCCGCGACGATCGCGGCGGAATTGACGATGGTACCGGTCAAAATCATTGGCTGCCGCCTTCTTTCTCTTTTTTGCATCCGGCGAGCGTCAGGATGACGTCGCCCGCCATCATCAGTCCCGCGCAGCCGGGGACCCAGACGAGGCTTGCCGGTACGCTGCGGCGGCCCGGCGGGGGCGCTTCCAGCGCCTCGGGCTTGGCGGGAAGCTCGGGGGAGTAGATCACGCGCAGGTGCTTGACGCCGCGGTCGCGCAGTTCCTTGCGCATCACGCGCGCGAGCGAGCAGTTGCGCGTTTTGGAGATGTCCGTGATGCATAGCTGCGAAGCATCCAGCTTGTTTCCCGTGCCCATGGCGGAGAGAATGGGAATGCCTTGAGCCTGCGCCGTCTGGATGAGGTCGAGCTTGCTCGACACCGTGTCGATCGCGTCGAGGATGTAGTCATAGTGCGCGGAAAAGAAGTCCTCGCGGTGCGCGGCGTCGTAGCGCGCACAGATGAGGTGCAGTCTGACGTCGGGGTTGATGTCGCGGCAGCGCGCGGCGAGCGCGTCGGTTTTATTTTGGCCGACGGTGGAGTGCAGTGCCTCGAGCTGACGGTTCAAATTCGTGGGGCTGACAGTGTCATCGTCGATGAGTGTTAGCTCGCCGACGCCTGAGCGCACCAGCGCCTCGACCGCGTAGCTGCCCACGCCGCCAAGGCCGAACACGGCCACATGGCTGCGGTGTAGCTGATTTATCGCGTCGCCGCCGAGCAGCATCTGCGTGCGTAAAAACTGATTGTCCATAGTGTCGCCTCAAAAGTCAGAATCAAAAAGAAATAAGCTGCCGGTCAGAAACCGGCAGCTTATTTTGTCGTAAGTAGGGAGATTTACCCGACGTACTTCATGCCGTCAAGCTGCTCGGTCTCAACGCCATCGGTGATGGCAGCGTACCACTCGTCGTAAGCGTCGTTCTTGAGATCAAGGTCAGCCTTGTAGTACCAGTAGGGCTGGGGATTGGTCTCGACGAAGTACATCACGTGATAGCCGTTGCTGGACTCGACGATGCCCGTGTCGCCGCTCTGGCGCGCGGGATCGAAGCACCAGTCCTCGAAAGAGGGGACCATCTCACCCTTGTAGATGTTGGAGTACAGGCCGCCGTTGCTGGCGCTGCCGGGGTCGGTGGAGTTGGCGACGGCCAGCGCGGCGAAGGCGTCCTCGGTCTTCTCGCCGTCATTGTACTGCTGCAGGAGCTCGTTGGCCTTCTCCTCGCTGTCAACAAGGATATGACGCACGGAAACCGTGTGATAGTCGTTGCGGCTGCGGGAGTGGAAGAGCACAGCGTAATAACCCTTCTCGCCATAGGCGGCGACGGTGGTGTCGCCCTCCTGACGGGCATCGTCAAATGCCCAGGTCAGCATATCGGAAGCGCCGTTTTCAGCATAGCCGATGTGCGCATAGGAGCCTTCCATATCCTCGCCGATGGTGTCGAACGTCTCACCCTGCGCATAGCGGGAGAGAGCAGTCTCGGCCTTCTGCTTGGCCTGCTCGAGAAGCTCGGCCTTTTCTTCGTCCGTTGCGTCGTCGCCGGCAGCGGAGGTGAAGAGAATGTACTCAATGTCGGCGCTCTGATAGCTCTTGGGATCAGCGTCGTAAGCGGCCTGCACCTCGTCGGAGGTGTAGGACAGGGAGTCAGAGTAGCTGTCGGAGTAAGCCTGCGCGAGCGCGATCATGCGGATGTTGCGCTCGAAGACCTTCTCGTTGACCAGCGGGCCGCAGACGGCCTTGATGTGCTGCGCGCGGGTGTAACCGGCGGAAGCGGCGGCAGCGTCCAGATCGGCAAACGTATCCTGCACGGACTGCTCCACTTCCTCGCTGGCGTCAAAGCCCTCGGCCTCCGCCTTCTGCGCGAGCAGGGCGTAAGACTTGAGGCTCTCGAGCGCCTGATCGCGGAAATAGTCGTACCAGGTGCTGCCGTTGATGGGGCAGTCCTGCTCCTTGAGCGACTTGCTGGTGTCCAAACCGTAAACGCTCAGATAGTAGGAGTTCTTGGAGACAAAGCTGCTGTAAATGGTGTTGTAGAAGTAGCTCACGTCGGCGGCCGTGTAGGTCTCGTTGCCGATGGTCACGGCGTCGGCGTTGCGTTCGATCACCTTGGAGTTGGCGACCGTGACGACGATACCGACGATCACGAAGATGACGGCGATGGCGATATACAGGGCATTGCTGCGGCGATCCTTCGCCTGCTCGTCCTTTTCGCGCTTTGTCCGGGGATCGACATAACCGCCTGCCAGATTCTCCTGGCGGCTCTTCTTTTCTCTGGATGCACTCATTTGTTTGTTCAGTCCTCTCAATTATTGGGTTTTGCAGATTTGCAAAAGTGCTATTGAAAATGCCCAATCATTATAACGAATGGAACACAATAATGCAATGACAAAATTGTGAAGATTCTTCGTACCATTTTCCGCCCGCAGGCGGAAAACAATTAAAATCGTAATTCCTGACGACATGTGCGTCAGGAATTACTCTTTGCGCAAAGCGAGTGTCGAATTGTCTGCTTGTGCAGACAATGAGGCACAGAGCGACGCGAATCTTTCTCAATGAAAGCGACGTAAGTCGGTTTCATTGAAGTTACTTCGTGCCGAAAATGCGGTCGCCCGCGTCGCCGAGGCCGGGGACGATGTAGCCGTGCTCGTTGAGATGATCATCGAGTGCGCCGGCGTAGATGTTGACGTCGGGGTACTTCTCCTGAACGGCCTTGATGCCTTCGGGAGCGGCGACGAGCACCATGAGCGTGATGTGCTTGCAGCCGCGCTTGACCATCTCGCCGATGGCTTCGCAGGCAGAGCCGCCGGTGGCGAGCATCGGGTCGACGATCATCACGTCGCGCTCGGCCACGTCCTTGGGCATCTTGCAGAAGTAGGGGTGGGGCTCGAGCGTCTCTTCATCGCGGTACATGCCGATGTGGCCCACACGGGCGGAGGGCACCATGCGCAGCACGCCGTCGACCAGGCCGAGACCGGCGCGCAGGATGGGGACGACAACGAACTTCTTGCCCGCGAGCGTGGGGGCGTCCATCTCGCAGATGGGGGTCTTGATGTGCTTGGTGGTCAGCGGGAGGTCGCGCGTGGCCTCGTAGGTGATGAGCATACCGATCTCGGACACGAGCTCGCGGAAATCCTTGACGCTGGTGTTTTCATCGCGCATGATGGTGAGCTTGTGGGCGACGAGGGGGTGGTTCATGATGTGTACTTTCTCGTTGAATTTGGCTTCCATTGCTTTGACCTCCGAAAAAATATATTTTAATGTGTTTTTGCTTACTGGTTCAATTTGGAGCTTCTCAGGCGCTCTGCCTGCGCGGGGCGCAGATAAACGGGGAGAAGCTCCTGCGCACTCACGGCCTCGCCGCGCGCATAGGTGCGCTCGGCCGCAAGGCCGACGCCCACGGCGCTCTGATAAAGGAGCATACTGGGCGCGAGCGAGCACTTGATGCCGTGCTCTTCTAAATAACGATAGCACAGCACGCCGCCGTCGCCGAGGACGGTGATGGGCTGCTGCTTGCCTTGAAGCTGCGCGCAGAGCTCTTCGAGCGAGATCGCGCGGTCCGGCGTCAGGCGCGTGAGTTCGCCGCCCTTTGCCTCGAAAACGGCGTTATAGACCTGCGAGCGGCGCGCGTCCATCGCGCCGACGATAAGCCCGTCGATGTGCGCGGCATTCTGCGCCATGGCCTCGAGCGTCGAAACGCCGAGGCACGGCTTGTCTGCGGCCCAGGCAAGGCCCTTGACCGCCGCAATGCCGATGCGAAGGCCCGTGAACGAGCCCGGCCCCGCCGCGATGGCGATGGCATTGATATCATCGAGCGTCAGATCGGCGTTTTTGAGCATCGCATCCACCATCGGCAGAAGCGTCCGGCTGTGCGTCAGCCCCGTGCACTGATAGGCGGAGGCGAGCGGCGCGCCGTCTTCGACGACGGCGCAGGAAACGCTCTTCGCCGATGTTTCCAGAGCGAGAATTTTCATGCGAATCTGCCTCCTGTGACCGTGATGGTGCGCCAGTCCTCATGCTCGCCTGTGCGCGCGATGTCGACAAAGATCGTGTCCTCCGGCAGCGCGTCGGAGACGCGCTCGCTCCACTCGACGGCACAGATGCCGCCGCGGGCGAGATAATCGTCCCAGCCGATGTCGAACAGCTCGTCCGACGAGCCGAGGCGGTACATATCAAAATGGAAGAGCGGCGTTCTGCCCTCGTACTCGTTGACGATGGTGAACGTCGGGCTCGTGACGCGTCCGCGGCAGCCAAGGCCGCGCGCAAGACCGCGCGTGAAGGCGGTCTTTCCCATGCCGAGCGAGCCCGTGAAGGCGAGCACATCGCCCCCGCGGAGCTTTTGGGCAAGCTCTTCGCCGATCGCCTCGGTCTCCTGCGTGCTGTGCGACAGAAATTGCATGGTTTCGCCTCCTTGACCCCATTTTCACCCATATTACCAAACAGTATAGCACAGCGCGCCGGCCTTTACAATTCCTTTTCTGCGGAAAGAGGGAGAAATGTGCGTTTACAGACGGGTAAAATTGTGCTAAAATACATCGAAAACTTTGTGCGAAGGGAGCGTGAGGCTGTGAACAGATTCCGCGATTTTTTAAGTGACGTGGTGCGGCAGTCGGATATGGTGCTGCTGTCGCTGTGCACCGTTTCCACGCTTTACGGCATGGTGCTCATCGCGAGCGCCACGCATTTCCGCAATACCTTTAAATATGTTGCCATTCAGGGATTTGGCTTGCTGCTGGGCGTGCTGCTCTACTTCCTGCTCTCCAGCATCGACGTGTCGGAGGTCGGAAAAAAATGGAAGTGGCTGCTGGCGTTCAACTTCGGCTTCATTCTGCTGCTGCGCACGCCCTTTGGCCTGACGCGAAACGGCAACCGCGCATGGCTCGGCGTGAACGACATCGGCGAAAGGCTCGGCATAGCCGTTCTGAAGAATTTTCCCATCACCGTCCAGCCTGCCGAGATCGTGAAGATCACGTTCATTATCCTCTTGGCGCGCCAGCTTGCACTGTTACAGGAGAAAAAAGATCTCACGTGCTTTTCTAACGTCATCCAGCCCACGGCGCATGTGGCGTTCATGTTCGCTTTTTACTATGTGATCTCCAAGGATGCGGGCAGCGGCCTTGTGTATCTGTTCGTCTTCTTGTGCATGGCCTTTGCCGCGGGCTTTGCCCTGCGGTGGATCTTCCTCGGCGTGGGCGGCGCGGTGGGCGCGTTTCTCGCCGCGTGGAACCTCGGCCTTCTGCGCGGTGACTGGTACGACCGCATCAAGGTCATCCTCGACCACAGCTACCAGCCGGAAAAAAAGGGCTTTCAGCAGACACGCGGTATGCTCGCCCTCGGCTCGGGCAAGCTGACGGGGCAGGGGCTGTTCCAAGGCACGCAGACACAATCATCCGCTAAGTGGAGCCTTCCAGAGCGGCAGACAGACTTCATCTTCTGCGTCTGCGGCGAGGAGCTGGGCTTTATCGGCTGCCTTCTCGTCATCGTGCTGCTGCTGGCCATCATCGTCCGCTGCCTCATTGTCGCGCGCGAAGCGCCGAGCCGCATGGAAAGCCTTGTGTGCGTCGGCATGGCGGGCATGCTCATCTTCCAGACCATTGCCAACATCGGCATGTGCTTGTTCCTTATGCCGGTCATCGGACTGACGCTGCCGTTTTTCAGCTACGGCGGCTCGTCAATCGTGACGCTGTTCGCTGCGATGGGGGTCGTGTCGGGCATCAAGAAGCGGTCAAGGCCGGAGTGGCTCATCAACTGACGTTTCAAAAGCAGGGATTCTCTCAAAGAGAATCCCCGCTTTTGAGATTATCGGAGAGATGGCGAAGCCGTCTCTCCGATAAAATTGCACTCCGCTTCGTGCCTTGCCGCCCGCAGGGCGGCTGCGACACGCGCGGAGTGAGAAGAGTAAATTCCGACGCACATGTCGTCGGAATTTACGATTAAGATCATTTCGCGCCTGCGGGCGCGAAAGCCTGCGGCGCATTTAATCCCGTTCGATTTTTTCGCCGCTGATGGTGTCTTCGGCGGTACCGTAGGAGATGACGCCGCGGCCGAATTTTTTGCGCAGGGCGTCCATTGCGGATTCGACGGCTTCCTGCTTTTCCTGCTGTGTGTCGTCCGTGCCGAGCAGGTCGAGCTGGCGGTAGGATTGCGCTTCTTCGGTCAGATGCAGTGCCGTGACGGAGAGGAGCCGGATAGGGTCGGGTGCTTTCCACAAGTCCTTTGCAAGGCGGAGCGCGGTATCGTTGATCTCGCGCATCAGGTGCGTGCTGTGGTCGAGCGTCGTCTGGCGCGAAAAGACCTGAAAGCGGCTGTTTTTGATGCCGACCTGTACGCCGCCGCAGTAGAGCCCGTAGCGCCGCAGGCGCATCGCCACACTGTCAGAAAGCAGCGAGATGCCGCTTTGCACCTCATCCCAGCGCGTCAGGTCGCGGCGGAACGTCGTCGAATTGCCAACGGATTTGATCGGCCCGCGGTCCGCCGCTCCGCGGACAGGGGAGTCGTCGAGGCCGTTGGCATAGCGGTAGAGCTGCGAGCCCATTTTGCCCATCAGGGTTTCGAGCATTTCCTCGCTGCATTTTGAGAGTTCGCCGATTGTGCGCACGCCGTAGCGGCCGAGCAGCTCCTGTGCGCTGCGGCCGACGAACAAAAGATCACCGACGGGGAGGGGGAAGACGATGTCGCGCCAGTTGTCGCGTGCGATGACGGTCGTGGCGTCAGGCTTTTTATAGTCGCTGCCGAGCTTGGCAAACACCTTGTTGAATGACACGCCGACCGAGATCGTCAGCCCAAATTCGCGCTTGATGCGGCCTCGCAGCGTGTCGGCGAGCGCTCTGGCGTCCCCGCCGAAGAGGTGGAGGGAATTTGTCACATCGAGCCAGCTCTCGTCGATGCCGAACGGCTCGACTACGTCAGTGTACTCGCCGTAGACGGCATTGATTTTTTTCGAGTATTCGGCGTAGAGGCGGTGGTGCGGCGGCAGCAGGATGAGGCCGGGACACTTCTGCTTGGCCTTCCAGATGGTCTCCGCCGTTTTGACGCCGCAGCGCTTCGCCGGTTCATTTTTTGCCAGGATGATGCCGTGGCGCTCCGTAGGATCGCCGCAGACCGCGACGGGAAGCTGGCGCAGGTCGGGATGGCTCAAAAGCTCGCAGGAGGCGTAAAAGCAGTTGCAGTCGCAGTGAAGAATGATGCGGTCCATCGCGTTCACCTCGTTTCATGAACAGTGTAGCATAAAATACGAAATGGAACAAGCGTTTGAAAATAAAAAGTGCCTGCCATTCGGCAGGCACTTTTTTAAATGCTTTGCGTCAATTTTCTCTCACGCTGTACAGCGCCGCGCCGATGGCGGTAGCAAACGTCGCGTTTTCGGGAATAATAAAATTGACATGGTAGAGCTGTTTGAACAGCTCGAACGTCTCCCTTGCCGGCGGCAGCATCGTCAGCGCGCCTGTGAGGACGACCGTGTCCGTGCCGCAGCACTTGCACGCGAGCACCGACATTGTGCCAATGGACTGGAGCACCAGGTTGACGATGCCAAGCATCTTGTCCGACGGCGTCGCGTCGTCGGCGACCTTGGCAAAGTTCGCCGCCGTGGCCTCGGGCGGCAGATCGCCCACCTGATCGCGCGAGAGGTCGGCCATCGTCAGGTCGATGTGGCTGAGGTCGCCGTCCTGGCAGAGCTTGCGGATCAGCGCGTACTGGTGCACGCCTGTTGTGAGCGAGCTGAGGCCCGCGAGCGTGCCGCCGCCCACGCCGCTGCCGATGAGGTGACGGATATCTCCGCCCTTGTTGGCCCAGAGAAACGACGTGCCCGTGCCCATACTGACGACGACCGCGTGCTCCTTGCCCGAGAGGGCGAGGCCGCCCACGCCGACAGAGGGGAATTCTTCGACCTTGATGGTCTTCACGCCGTAGATATCGCCCTCGACATACGAAGAGCCTACGCCCGTGAGCGCGATGTGGCGGATGTCGGAGAGCTGGAGATGATGTGTGGAAAGGAAATTGCCCATCGCGCCGTAGAGCGAGGTGAGCGGATCGTCAGCCTTGACGCGCAGCATGTCGATGACGGAAAGATCGGGGGCAAGACCGACGATCTTCGTACTCGAACCGCCGATGTCAATGCCTAAAATAACACCCATTGTGATGCTCCGTTTCTTTAGAAAGTCCCTTTATCATAGGGGACAGAGTGCATAAAGTCAAGTAAAAAGCGGAAAAAGGGCGGAAAGCCTTGCTTTATTTTGGTATGCAAGATATAATGCACCTATTACAAGGCGCGGCACAGTCCGCGCCGTGACACTATGAGGTGACTATGAAAACCGATCAGAAGCTCAATATGACCATGCTCTGCGACTTCTACGAGTTGACTATGGGCAATGGTTACTTGAAAGCAGGGTTCCAGGATCGCATTACCTATTTCGACGTTTATTTCCGCTCGGTGCCGGACGGAGGCGGGTACGCCATTGCCGCCGGCCTCGACCAGCTGATCGACTATATCGAGGATCTGCACTTCGACCAGCAGGACATCGACTACCTGCGCGGGAGAGGTATCTTCTGCGAGGAATTCCTCGACTATCTTGCAAACTTCCACTTCAGCGGCGACATTTACGCCGTGCCCGAGGGCACGCCCGTCTTCCCGAAAGAGCCGATGGTCGTCGTGCGCGCGCCCGCGATCGAGGCGCAGCTGCTTGAAACGTTCGCGCTTTTGACCGTGAACCATCAGAGCTTGATCGCCACCAAGGCCAACCGCATCGTCCGCGCCGCCAAGGGCCACGCCGTGATGGAGTTCGGTTCCCGCCGCGCGCAGGGCTCCGCCGCCGCCATCGACGGCGCTCGTGCTGCCTATATTGCGGGCTGCTGCGGCACTGCCTGCACCATCTCCGACCAGCTCTACGGCACGCCCGCGCTCGGCACGATGGCCCATGCCTGGGTGCAGATGTTCGACACGGAGTATGACGCATTCGCGACCTACTGCAAATACTATCCGCAGAACGCCGTCCTGCTTGTCGACACCTATAATACCTTAAAGTCCGGCATTCCCAACGCCATCAAAGCGTTCAACGACATCTTGAAGCCGCTTGGCATCAAAAAGTGCGGCATCCGCCTGGACAGCGGCGACATCGCCTATCTTTCCCGCAAGGCGCGCAAGATGCTCGACGAGGCGGGCTGGACGGAATGCACCATCACCGTTTCGAACTCGCTCGACGAGTACCTCATCCAGGACCTCTGGATGCAGGATGCGAAGATCGACGCCTTCGGCGTCGGCGAGCGTCTCATTACCGCCAAGAGCGAGCCGGTCTTCGGCTGCGTCTATAAGCTCGTCGCAGTGGAGGACAAGGACGGCAATATCGTCCCCAAGATCAAGATCAGCGAGAACGTCGGCAAGATCACGACACCGCACTTCAAGAAGCTCTACCGCTTCTATGGCCGCGACACCGGCAAGGCCATCGCCGACTATCTGACGGTCTACGACGAGACCGTGGACGACAGCCAGAATCTTGAGATCTTCGACCCCGACGCCACGTGGAAGCGTAAGGAAGTCTATCACTTCGAAGCGCGCGAGCTGCTCGTGCCAATCTACCAGAAAGGCAAGCTCGTCTACAAGCGTCCCGGCATCGAGGAGATCAAAAAATACTGCGCCGAGCAGGTCGATACCCTCTGGGACGAGGTCAAGCGCTTCGATAACCCGCATAACTATTATGTGGACCTCTCGCAGAAGCTCTACGACATCAAGGCCGAGCTTCTGAACGAGAAGAACGAGCGCTACGAGAAGAACTGAGGAAAACAAAAAATCAAAAACAGGGAACAGCCAACAGGAGGGGACTGAGACTGCGATGAAGGGATTCCAGATTCAGCAAAAGGGCGAGCGGCGCATTTCTGCGGCGCTGCGGATCATGCTGGTCGTCGTCCTGCTTGCGGTGCAGATCGGCGTTGTTGTCGCCATCTCCTACTTTATGCAGGAGTATCTGGCGCTGGCCTACGGCGTCGTACAGGTCGGCGCGCTGTTCCTTGCGGTGCATATCTACAATGAACCAGGTGAGCTTTCTTATAAGCTCATCTGGTTCATCCTGCTTTTGCTGGCCCCGCCGGTGGGTATGATTCTCTGGTTCCTCTGGGGCGGCGCGGCGCAGAAGCGCCATCTGCCGCAGAACACCAAGCGCTTTCCTGACGAGCCGGAGAGCGTGCGCATGCGCAGTGAGATCGCCGTCGACAAGCTCACGCGCCAGCTGCCCGCTTGGTCGCGCACGGCAAACTACCTCTGCCGCCGCGACTTCCAGCTCTATCAGAATACCTCTGTCACGTACCTGCCCGAGGGCGCGATTTTGCTGCGTAATCTCATCAACCGCGCAGCCAAGGCTGAGCGCTTCATCTTCCTTGAATACTTCATTCTGGCTGAGGGAAAGCTCTGGGATGAGCTTGAAAAGATCCTCTGCGCCAAGGCGCGCGAGGGGGTTGAGGTCAAGATTATTTTCGACGACTTCGGCAACATCAAGCGCTTTTCCGGCGAGACGATCGACCGTCTGCGCGAGGTGGGCGTCGAGGTATTCATCTTCAACCCCGTGCACGAGTATGTGAACCGCCTGCACTTCAACTACCGCGACCACCGCAAGATCGCCTGCATCGACGGTGACGTCGCCTACACCGGCGGCGTGAACATCGCCGACGAGTACGCCAATCTCATCGAGCGCTTCGGCTACTGGAAGGACAGCGGCGTATGTCTTGAAGGCGAGGGCGCCTGGGGCCTGACGGCAAGCTTTATCCGCATGTGTGTGAACCTCGGCGGCGTGATGCACAACGAGCACGACTATTACCGCCCCCATACGCCGGTCAAAAGCGAGGGCTTCTGCCAGCCGTTTACCGACGGACCGCAGAACAACCCCGACAATCCGGCCGAGGATGTGTTCCTCCAGATGATCTCCGGCGCGCGGCGCTTCCTCTATATCACGACGCCGTACTTCATCCCCGATGAGAGCCTGATGCGTGCATTGTGCATCGCGGGCGACGGGGGCGTGGACGTGCGGCTGATGCTGCCGGGCAAGCCTGACCACTGGTACGCCGACTGCGTGGCGGAGTCGTACTTTGGCGAGCTCATCAAACACGGCGTAAAGGTATACCGCTATATCCCTGGCTTTCTGCACGGAAAAAGCATCATGGTCGACCGCGAAGCAGCCTTTGTTGGCTCGGCGAATATGGACTACCGCAGCTTTGAGCTCGACTATGAGTGCGGCGTGATGGTCTACAGCGCGCCGATGATCGAATCGCTGCTCGAGGACATGGATATGATTGTCGACCGCAGCCACCTCGTCACGGCGGAGGAGTGGGCCAAGCGCAGCGTCCTGCGCCGCGTGTTCGAGCCGCTGCTGCGTTTGTTCGCCATCTGGATGTGACGGAAAAGTGGGGAAGAGACAGAAATTTTCCAAATTTTGATTTTTTAGAAAATTACCTGTTGACAAATGCAAAGTTCCTGCTATAATAACGTATGTTCGCTGAACGACACAGCGCGGCGAACAACGCAATATAGCGGGATTGTGTAATGGTAGCACAGCGGACTCTGACTCCGTATGTGAGGGTTCGAATCCTTCTCCCGCTGCCATCTTGAGTGACCAAAATAGATACACTCACCTGAAACCCCTGAGAAATCAGGGGTTTCAGCGTTTTTATGCCCTGTTTTTTCAAAGCGTGTTTTATAGATACACAAGGGCATTTAAGAGTGTCAGGAAGGATTTGAACTCAATTCTCGGCTGATTTGGCCTGCTTTATAGTTGGCTTTCCACTCTCAAATATTTTTATCGCTCATCTTTCCTAAAAAATTTGAAACTTTTTATCGAAGAGGTTGGTATCATATTTTGATACCAACCTCTTTTTAGTTTACGGAAAAAAGGAGGTTCACCACATGAACAGCAGCAACACAGGACAGCAGCTCCGTTACCTCGAAGAAGTTTGCATTTCTCTCCATCGTGCGGGCTTTGAAACAAAGCCGCCGGAAGACTGCCAACTCCCCATCCTGTGGAACGATGCGCCGCTGTGCCGTATCACCGGCAGGGGCAGCGTGTTCTATCGTCGGGAGGACGCGGACACGCCCCAGGCAGAGGATGCCCTATTTCGCGTCGAGGACATCGCCGCGAAGACGCTGGAGTATATGACCGCGATGGAAACTGCCCCACGGCTCAAGGCGACCGATCTCACTGGTGACTACCGCATCCTTGCTGACTTCGGTGACGCGGTGCTGGCGGGCCACCCCACCGAGCGCGGCGTCCAGTTTGTGACCTGGGAGTGGGACTTCGACCGAGAGGGCGTCCATCACGGACATTATTTCCAGGACGACTACGAAGCCGCCAAACGCGATTTCACCGTGCGCAGCGGACTTGTTCAAAAAGACGCCCTTTTTGAGCCGGAGCAGCTTGCGGAGATCTACCGCGCGCTGAGGTTCGTCCGTGAACAGGACGAAACGCTATCCTTCGGACGGGATCAGGAACTGGCGGAGCTCATGGAACAGGTCGGCGGACTGCTGCCTGCGGATGCTCTGCGGCAGCGGGATGCGCCGGAACAGAGCGGCATGACAATGAAATAAGTATCCACGCGGGCCGGACAGAAATGTCCGGCATTTTTTATTTTACGAGGAGGAAAAGATGATGGAAATTTACGGCACGATTCAATTCAGACTCATTCTTCCGCACTTCCCCGGCTTTCAGCAGGAACCGCTGCCGGCACCTGTTTGCAGCCGCTCGCCGGAGTGTGACGGCTGCCCTTATCCCCGCCACGGCTTTCTCTGCTGGGGCGCGGACGGGACCTGTCTGCGGACCAGAATGAACAAAATCAACGGATTGGAGGAAAACACAAATGATGATTCAAGCGGTTCTCGGTAATCCCAACCACCCGGAATACGGCGTGGCAACTATCCCGTTCCCCATTCCGCATGACCAATACACATACTGCATGGACTTGTTGGAGGCATTGGAGATCGGCGACGCGGTCAAGGCGGACTGCAAGGTGGTGGAGTTTGACAGCGCCTACAACGTTCTCAAACACATGGAGCAGTGTACAGTCAATGTGGAGGAACTGAACTACCTCGCCAAGCGGCTGGAAAGCTTCGACACCGGCGAGGCCGCACAGTTTCAGGCGATGGCTCACAAGTTGGAGCTGTTCGAGCTGAAAGATCTCATCAACCTGACCTTCTGCTGCCAACAGGCCACGGTCATCACTGACTTTTCCGACCTCGCCGCTGTTGGTCGCGACCACTACATGAACCTGCACGGCGGCAGCGCAAGTGTGGATGAGCTGAACAAACTGGACAGTGAGGAAACGGCACGGCGGCTCATCGAAAGCGGCGGCGGCACGATCACCCCCTACGGTGTGGTCTACGACAACGGCATGAAGCTGGAGCAGGTCTACGACGGACGATTCTTCCCCTGCTACTACTATGAGCCGAACGCCATCACCGTTGCGGTGACCTCCAAAGCCGAGCCGGAGGACACAGAGCATATCACATGGCTGTTCCTCCCCATGGTGCAGGAGGAGATCGACCGCGCCCTCCTTCGCGGGGGCATCACAGATCCCGCCGATGTCCGCCTGCGGCTGGAGGACAGCCAACTCCCCAATGAGGTGGATGTCCTTCTGGATATGGAGTACGAAACTCTCTCTGACCTCAACGAACTGGCAACGGCAACGGATGGGTTGTCAAAAGCGGATATGGAAAAGCTGGGTGCCGTGGTCATACTGGCAGAGCCAAAGTCCGCGGCACAGATCAAAAACCTTGCGGAAAGCCTCGACCTCTTTGACTTCGCCCCCGGCGCGCATACGCCGGAGGAATACGGCAAGTACATGATCCGGCAGTCCGGCCACTTCGAGTATGACGAAAACCTCGACGCTTTTTACGACTATGAAAAGTACGGAACGGAGCGCATGAACGAGGAGGACGGGATGTTCACCGACCGGGGTTACATCGCCTATAAGGGTTATTACAGCATGGAGGAAGTGATGAACGGCGGTCAGCGCAGCCACATGGAGATGGGAGGGCTTTCACGATGATCATTCGGGCGGAACTGAAGTGTAAGCAGACCGGGTGTGAGGCAGACCCCTGTGCCGTGGCTACATGGATTTTGAGCAATACGGTCAGGACTGCATGGCAAACGACTGCGTGACAAAAAAGAGTTTGGCCAGCTGCAGTGCCTGGGCCCGCCCTTCCTGGTGCGGCAGCAGGGACAGAGGATGATGTAAGCAAAAGCGGCTCGACCCATTCGGATCAAGCCTCTTGATAAGCAGACAAACTTGAAATTGATTAGTAACCCCAATTGATTATTTCCCAACTCTTTTTATGATTCCAGGTACTACAACTATCAGATTCCCGCTGGCAGCAACAGCATCAACTTCATCAGTTTCTTCTATAGCCCATACCGGTTGCGAAGCCGAAAGTAAAACCGCGATTGTCATAACCACCGATATCAATTTCTTCACTTGCGTGCTCTCCTTTCTTTTGCCTCTGTTTGGGTTTTCCTTCCTACTTTTTTCTTATTTCATTAATCACCTCCACAATAATGTAAATTATATACCCTAAAAATATTATGCCCGCAGGCACTATTACAAAAATTAGGAAAAACTTACTAATAATACTAATAAATTCATATATGGCCGCTTCCACTATGCTCCCCATTTTTATCCCCTCCTGTCCTTTCCAGAGTAATAAAATGCGACGGGGCCCTAAGCATACACACTTAAGCCTCGTCGCATTTTGCTACTTTCATATTCCGAGGCCAGTACGGTCTCATTTTCATCGCACAGTTATTATATTATATTTCACCATTACCGTCAACGGGCACATAATGTTCAAGTGAAAGTCTGACATATGTTTGCGCAATGATAATGGGAAATACGAAGATTATATACCCTTCATTGGTTATTCTCTTTGTGATACTTCTCAATTTCTTCTGCAAATCTGTTTTCAACATCCTCGTCATAGCGAAGTTCAGTAAGTGTGCAACCTTCAAAATCTTTTGCAAATTTTTTCTCTATGACATCAAATGCTTCCTTGATTGAATTTTCACCATAGAGTGCAGAGTAACCAACAACACGTTTAACATTTGATACATTTCCTCTATTTCCAGTTAATACAAGGACTGTTGCCACACCTGAAATTACTAATACAGCACATATCACAATTATGCTTTTCTTCTTCATACAATCACATCCCTTTGTCAAATTCCGATTTGTTTGCCACATCATAGCACACCCCCCAAAATGTGTAAAGCCAAATTCTACACCGAAAGGAGTCTTAACCTTGAAAGATACAACACAACTTCATATCCGTCCTGCCCGCCCGGAGGAGGCGGGCTTATTTTATACCCCGCACCCCGAAGAAGATAAGCGGCTGGGTACCGTTGGCCATGTCCGCATGGACTTCGGGCGCAGCGGCAATGAGTTCTGGCATACATGGTGGCCGAGAGGTCCGGAGGAGCTGAACAGTCCCGTATTCAAGCTGGAGCTGCAGGAGATCGTGGACACGCTGCGGGAGAGTGTGCTGAAAAACCGCTTCGCTATGGAGCGATTCTGCTATGAACACGGCGGTAAAATCGACGGCGGCTATGTACAGAACTATGGCTACATCGTGGAAACGGAGCATTATCGCTACTGCCTGCGGTGCAACCCCTCTCCGGGCGATTATAACGGGTATCTGACGGCCTATAATCTGGATGTCCAGCGGCAGAACATGGCGCGGGACAAGCCCCTGGTGGGCCGCGTTACCTATGCCAATGGCGATACACAGGAGTTTACCGATGCCGAAGCCTTTCTCAAATGCGTCCGAGAGGAATTGCCGTACCGCCCGACCACAGGCTTCCGTTACGAAGTGTTAGCCGACGATCCCAGCGTCCGCAAGCAGGTGGACGATATCGTCTTTGACCTTTATGGCGAGGAAAATCCCCGTCAGTTGGAGGAATATCAAAAAATGCCCGATCAGGGCATGACAATGGGAGGTATAAAGTGATGGACAGAAAAATGGTGAATTTTATCAAGGAGCAGTATCCCCCCGGCACCCGCATCCGGCTTAATTCGATGGAGGACCCTTATCATCCCATTCTTCCCGGCACCGAGGGCGAGGTGGACTTCGTGGACGATGAAGGACAAATTTTTATGAAGTGGAACAATGGCCGCACGCTGCCGCTCGCCCCCGGTAAGGACAGCTTCACGGTGCTGCCGCCCAAGCTGACCACCCTCAAGCTGTATATGCCCCTGACCGCCGATCTCTACGAGCGGAACGAGTACGGCGAATTCGATGACAGCAGCACATTGCTGGAGGGCAGTGAGCTGCGCGGCTATCAGGATCAGATCACGGCGGCGCTGGTGAAAAACCGGATGCCGGAGGAG
>OGGH01000527.1_pt1 | contig 36449 bp, 38 predicted proteins | sample 1571161 | NCBI WGS metagenome assembly OGGH01 (sample SAMEA2582053, study PRJEB24529) | metagenome | biome: Human gut stool | place: China | collected 2011 | reverse complement strand
TCCCGAGCCTGCGCCCGTGGTGGAGCCGGAGCCTGACCCCGAGCCGGAGCAGCCCAAGGCCACGGGCAACGGCGGTATGCTTCTGCTGGCGCTGGCCGTGGTGGTCATTGGCGGCGGCGCTGGCTGGTACTTCAAAATCTACCGTCCCAAGAAGCAGCGGGCCGCTGAGTCCGAGGTCGACTACGGCGGCGAGTATGACGGCGCGGAGGACTATGACGAAACCGCTCCCGAGGATGACGGGCCGCCGTGGGACGAGGACGGTGAAGAATGAGGTTTACCGACAGCCCCTATGAGGACTTTATGAAAGAAAAGAGCTACTTCAAGGGCGTCCCGCCCAACCTGCCGCCCAAAGGCTCCCGCTGCGACGGCTGCCTCTATTGGCATGGGATCGGCTGCGTGTTCTGCTACCGGGAGCAGCTCAGGGTAAAGACAGGGGGCAAACATGAGCCGTGAATTGACCCGGCAGGAAAAGGCGGCGATCCGCTCCCTTGTGAAGCGGTGGTGTGCCAACTATGACAAAGACATTGGCTGTCTGCCGCTGGACTGTCCCTGCTATATGCTGGGCAAGTGCTGGACGGGGGCTTATTGCCGCTATTTCCGTTCGGCGGTGCTGCCCCTTGATCCCGTGCTGGAAAGGTCGCTGACCGTGGAGACCGTGGCGGAAACCCGGCCCTGCCCGGTGTGCGGCAGGGCTTTCCTCCCGGACGGGCGGCAGCGGTACTGCTCCCCGACCTGCGCCCGTGCTGCAAGGCGGCAGAAGCAGCGCGGCTATATGCGGAAATACCGGGGTAGGCCGTGAGCATTTGACCCCGGAAAACTCCACTGATTGCAGGGCTTTCCGGGGCTGCTTCATGGGCGGGGCGTATGATTTCATAGTCCCGCCCGGTTTTGCAGAGATATTGCTAACATTTTGGAAAGGAGGTCGTATGGACAAAAACCAAGGCTATGAGATCATCAAGGCCGTCATGCTGGAAAATGGCAGGGGCTTTGCGCTGGGGCATAACCCAGCAGCTCCCTCGCCCTATGTCACATGGGCTTGCTATGATGACAAGGACGGCAAGCGGCAGTATGAATGGGGGCATTACGGCAGCGACCGTGCCACTCTGGAACAGGACTTTGCGGCGCGGGTGCAGGAATACCAGCGCCTTTACAACGTCGATGTCAAGCAGACCGAGGCTCCCGGCCTTTACAAGTATTACTCCACCCAGCGCCCCGTGGACATTGGGACATTCCCGAAGCCGCCCCGCAACGCCCCGGATGAGATCGTCAACTACGATCAGCGTGTCCCGGTTGAAAATGGATCATTTCTGGCGTGGGGGCATTTGACCTACACACGGCCATTGACGAAACGGCAGGCGTCTGACTATGAGCTGCGGCCTGCGCCCGACAATCCCGACAGACCCCGTTCCATCCGGGAGCAAATGAAAACCGCCGCAAAACAGGCCGAGGCTGACCGTGGGCAATCCGCCCCAAAGAAAAATGCCCCTGACCGGGGCGACAGATAGGAGGACATTTATGGATCAGGAACGCAATCCCAACAAGAACGCCGAGCTTTCTATGGAGCAGAACTATAATCAGATTGACGGCATCATCAACAATCTGCCTGTGCCGCCCCCGGAGGATAAGCCGCTGGACAAAGTACGGGAACATCCGCCCAAGCGCCGCAGCCGGGAGCGTGAGGAGCGTTGACAAAGAAGCGCGTCCGCAGCGTCCCCATCTATGTGTGGGTACGGCCTGACGAGCTGGAGGTCATTCGGGAGCGCATGGCCGAGGCGGGCATCCGCAACATGAGCGCCTATATCCGAAAAATGGCGCTGGGCGGCTATGTGCTCCACGTTGACCTTGAACCCGTCAAGGAGCTTGTGTCGCTCCAGCGGCGCTGTGCAAACAATCTCAATCAGGCGGCCATCCATGCCAACAGCTATGGCGGCTTGTACCCGGACGAGCTGAAGCGGCTGCAAAAGGACTATGCCGATCTGTGGAGGCCGCTGTCTGATCTGCTGGCCCAGCTCTCCGCCATTGTAACGATGTGACACAGGGGGAACGGCCTCGCGCCGTTCCCCGGCTGTCCGCACCTCTGGTCATCGTGACCAGAAGTGCGGAGGGCCGGGACATCCTTGAGTGACGATTTTTTCAGAGTTATAATAGACATATACAGGAAAAAGGAGGAACCCCCTATGCGGATTATATTCAAAATCCTTGCCGCTCCCTTTGTGCTGGTGCTGACCCTGCTTGTGGCCGTGCTCTCGTTCCTGCTGAGTCTTTCCGCTGGTTTGCTCTCCATCCTCGCGTCGGTGCTGGGGCTGCTGAGTGTCCTGATGCTGTTTGTGGAGAAAGACATTTCCACGGGGATCGCGGGGCTGCTGATGGCGTTTGCCATTTCACCCTTTGGCCTGCCTGCGCTGGCCGGATGGCTGCTTGCCAAGCTGGACGAGCTGAACGGCTCCCTGCGGGGCTTCATCATGGGCTGAGTTCTGGTCACGGTGGCCAGAAGATGCAGAAACGGCGGCTGATCCCAGCCGCTGTTTGTCGTATGGAAAGGAGGGCTGCCTACGGCCACAACCTACCTCAAATCCCACAAGCAGGCCGATAAGCGGACGGCCCTGCAAAGCCTGAAAGACCGCTTTGGCTATGGCCTGAACCCGGAGAAGCTGGGGGCCGTTTCCTCCTACCTCTGCGATCCGGCCACAGCACACGCCGAGTTCATGCTGGTCAAAAATCAGTATCAGGGGGAAACTGACCGCATGGCCGGACACGGGGCGCTGTGCTACCAGATCCGGCAGGCGTTCCCCCACGGCGAGGTGACGCCGGAGGAGGCCAACCGCATCGGCTATGAAACGGCGATGCGCTGGACAAAGGGCAAGTATCAATTCTTCGTCTGTACCCATATAGACAAGGAGCACATTCACAATCACATTTACTACAATTCCACCGCCTATGACCGCTCCCGGAAGTTCCGCAACTTCATCGGCTCCTCGTTCGCCCTGCGGCGGCTGTCTGACCGGGTATGTCTGGAGCACGATCTGTCCGTGATTGCAAATCCCAAGCTCCACAGCAAGGGGCGGTATCTGCACTACGGTCAATGGCTGGGGGAAAATCAAAAGCTCTCACAGAAAGAACAGATCCGCCTTGCCATTGACGCGGCCCTGACGGAGCGTCCCAAGGACTTCGCAGATTTTCTCCGGCGCATGGAAACGGCAGGCATACAGGTCAAGCGCGGGCGCGGCGGCGCGATCTCATTCCTTGTGCCAGGGCAACAGCGGGCGGCCCGTTTCCGGGCATCCACGCTGGGGGACGGCTACGGCCCCGAGGACGTACAGGCCGTCATTGACGGCAAGGCTCCCACACGAACGGCCACGGCGCGGAAAGCGCCCGCACCCCGCCGTGTCAATCTGCTGATCGATATTCAGGAGAGGATGCGTCAGGGCAAAGGCCCCGCCTATGAACGCTGGGCCAAGGTGTATAACCTCAAACAGATGGCTGCCGCGCTGCAATATCTGAAAGAGCACCAGCTATTTGAATATGACGATTTGGCCGTAAAGACCGACGCTGCCACGGAACGGTTTCACACGCTGGCTGGGGACATTCAGCAGACCGAGGCCGAGCTTTCCCGTGTGTCCGATCTGATGGCCGCCGTGGTGCAGTACGCAAAGACCCGCCCTGCGTTCGATGGGTATAAGGCCGCCAAGTACAACCGGAAATACCTTGCCGAGCATGAGGCGGAGCTGGCCGACTACCGGGCAGCCAAGGCGACAATGGCCGAGCTGCTGGGCGGCGAGAAGCTCCCCAAAATGGACGTACTAAAAGAAAAACGCCGCCAACTGGCAGCGCGGAAAAAGGCTCTTTATTTGGAATACCGCAAGGCCCAGCAGGATATGCGGGAGCTGGTGGCAGTCAAGGGCAGCGTGGATCACCTGCGCGGGCTGACGGACAGCCAGCGAAATAAGGAGCAGGCCCGTTAGGGACGGCGACGCAGACAACATTTCTTCTGGTCACGATGGCCAGAAGTCCAGCGGGTTTGGGGGCACCCCAACAAGCATTTCCGCAGCGCGGAAATTGCAAGTGTCAATACACTTGCCTTGCTTGCCATTTAGCGGCACCCCAAAAAAGCCCCCTAAAAACGAAGGCTCTTTTACTTGACCTCCGTTTCTCTGGCGTTCTTCAATGCTTGTATTGTAGCTTCAACAACTTGTAAATCCTTTTCATCCAGTGAGTTCAGCATAGCGTTGATCCGCTTTCTACAACTGCTCTCTGTATTTTTGGACGGATAAAAGTATTGGTCTACGGATATGTCAAACATCGTGACCAGTTGATAAAAAGTATTGAGGCTGGGATGCTGGCCGTCATTTTCGTTATACATGATCGTCCGTGGAGAACGGTCAACAATATAAGCCAGTTGCTCCTGTGTCATGCCGCTGGCTTCACGGGCTCGCTTGATGGCAAGCCCTATATCGTGGAAATCAAATCGTCGTTCATCTCGCTCTATCTTCATAATATCACCTAATGTAATTTTACATTTCAGGTCATAGTATTTGAACGACTTTTGTTTTCATACTGCCGACTATTTAATTTCATATCTCTGTCATTTTGTATCTCAGTAGCCTAAAAGTGCAACTCATGTTTGACAATATTGAAAAACACGAAAATTCCCATATAATAGCCATAAGGGGGTGATTTAACTTGAAAATTAGGATCAATGACAGGCCAGATATTCAAGAAATCGAAGTCATCATTAACTGTGTGGCCGATGATCCGCTTGTCAATAAAATCATATCCGCATTAAATACAGTTGATGCCAAACTTCTTTGCCGTCGGCAAGGAGAAACATTCCAGCTTGGTTTAGCAGATATTTTATATATTGAGTCCGTGGATAGAAAGACTTTTCTTTATACAGAGAAGCAGGTGTACGAAACAGATAGACGATTATATGAGTTGGAGGACTATCTGAAAGACCATTCTTTTTTTCGGACATCTAAGACAACGATCATCAATCTACGGCGAACAAAATCAATTCGGCCAGAGATTGGGGCCAGACTTTTGCTCACTATGGATAATCAGGAAAAAATTATTGTATCACGCCAATATGCTGGAAGCATTAAACACGCTTTGGGGGTGAAATAAATGAAACAATATTTCGGTGCGATCTTGCGTTTTTTCAAGGCTGTTTTCTTTACTTTTGGATTGCTTATATTCCTATTTTGCGTTCGGAGATATTTACCCGGTTTTAATGGCAGTCAGGGGGTCGGTCTGGTTGAATTGCGCCTTTGTCTGGCTATGGCAGTTGTTTTTTCTATGGCACACACTATAATCACCTCGGATCGTGTGCCTATCCGGATTAGTTTGATTGCAACCGGCATTCTTAGCTCAATTACCTGCGGTGTACTGTCGGTCTATTCAGGTATTCCATCTGCTATCATAAGGTGGTTCGATATTACAGACACCACAGTAGCAATTCTTTCGTGGTGGGCTGGCTTTTTCATCTGCTTCGTAGTATTGTTATTCATTTATTTTGTTGTGGAGCGTTATTATCGCCATTTGGAGTATCACTATAATGAGGCTCTCGCCAAGTACAAAGAAAGTAGCGGTAAAACAAAATGAAACTGAAAGTCAAAGATATTAGTAAGAATTATAACCGATATTCCGCTCTGCGTGGGGTCAATCTGGAATTAGAACCCGGCCTTTATGGACTGCTGGGGCCAAACGGGGCAGGAAAATCCACTCTGCTAAAAATCATAGCTGGTATTCTTCGGCCTACTGCTGGCAGCATACTTTTGGACAACGAGCCAGTATCGAAACTTGGGGAGCACTATCGTGCCATGCTGGGCTATATGCCGCAAGACCTGGGAATTTACCCTGAGTTTACTGCGAAACGATATTTGCTTTATATTGCCGCTTTGAAAGGACTGACAGAGGCTCAGGCCAAGGCGGAGATCGATAAGCTGTTGGAGGCCGTAGGGCTTTCCTCGAATGCAGAGCAAAAGCTAAAGGGCTTTTCCGGGGGAATGCTTCGTCGTGTTGGAATTGCTCAAACCCTGCTTTGTAATCCGCAAATCCTATTGCTGGACGAGCCTACTGCTGGTTTAGATCCACAGGAGCGTGTACGGCTACGAAATCTTTTGTCAGCGTTAGCCCAACACAGTATTATTATTTTGTCCACTCACATCATTTCTGATGTTGAACTGATCGCAGAAAAAATAATTTTGCTTCGAGAAGGGCAAATAGCGGCCTTTGATACGGTTGCTGGCCTTGTGGGGAAGTCAACCTTGGAAGATGTGTATCTGACCTATTTTCAAAAGGAGGCGTAATATGCGGTTGCTCACAAAATTAGAGCTTGATAAGCTCATACGCCGGAAATACCTGTTGCTTGGTGGTCTGCTCCTGTTGGGGTACTCCTCATTTATGTTTTTTTCCTGTTGCATGAACTCATCCCCCACCTTTCCAGTGGAAACTGCTGACGGTGTGGAAGTAACAGGGCGTGCGGCGGCACTTTACAACAAGTCCGTTTATGAGCAATACGCAGGAGAATTGACAGACGAGGCCGTTGCTCATGTGTTGGATGACTTTGTAGATTTGCGGGATGCTCATGGGGAACATTCGTTTAACTGGCCTGTCATTTATGACAATTTCTCAATTTTTCGAGCTGCTGATCAGGCTGACCGTGAGCGTTCAGAATATGGATATATCAGCGTTGCTGATGCGGGAGTCCTATCCTTTCATTCGCCTTTAGTCTTTTCTTTTGATTATACTTGGCAGACTGCTTTTAACATTCTGTTTAACTCGAATGTAGTATTTGCCATTTTTCTTCTGATCGTGTTGGCCCCTGTCTTTTCTGAGGAGTACAGTAGCGGTGCGGCAAATGTCATTCTCTCCACTCGTTATGGAAAGAGCAAGGTGATACAAGCAAAATTTACCGCCGCTTTTTTAATTGCAGCCATCAGCGCAGTTATATTTTGTGTGGTCATCCTTTTAGCCTGTGGAGCCTATTTTGCTGGGTTCGAGGGTTGGAATGCGGATATTCAAACGCAGTTTATGTCAAATCAATCGCAAATCCCCATCCGTATGAACAACTTGCAGTTTTTCCTTGTTGTTATGCTTTTCTATTGGCTATCCGCTGTTGGAACTGCTGTGCTGGCCTGTTGCTGTTCGGCTCTATGCAAGAAGTCACTCATAGCGTTGATTATGAGCGGTGTGCTCTATTTCCTTCCCTATTTCCCGATGAAGTTAGGCGGTGTACTTGGTGAGTGGATGTTCATATTCCCCATTTGGTCTGCAAAAGCACAATGGGTATTGAGAACCGCAGAACATAAGTTAGTCAACCTATTGCCGCTCTCCTGTGAAATGCCTGTTTGGATTGTAATATTTACGCTGATTTTCACAGTAGTATCGTTTCTAATCACTTGTAAATCGTTTTCAGAATATCAAGGAACATAAGCCCTTTAATAACAGAACAATCTGCCGGACGACGGCAAAAGAAAAAAAGCCGTCGCAACGCAGACATAATTTCATGCGCCCAAGAAGCGGCGGCTCGATTTTCAGAGCCGCCGCTTCTCTTGTTACCTACAAAATAAAGCCATGAGTACGGCGGCACATAGGAGGATGCCGCCGTGTTCATTTTTGCTTTTCACAGTACCCATGATCTGCATCAGTTAAAAAAAGCGTAGCTCCCCCTCCGGGTTATTCCGGCTATGGATGCGAAATATGGCAGTATATTAAGGAAAACGTATTTTCATGCGCTCGTATGGCTTTATGCTGTGCGGGCGCTTTTATATATCCTCCCCCTCGCTTCTGGTCACGGTGGCCAGAGGCTCCCCGGTGCCGGGGGCCGCCTGTTCTCCATTTCAATCTGCTCCAACCAACAATTTTGAAATGGAGGACATAGCTATGACCATTATCAACCTGAAACGATATTACCCATACATGACCGAAGATGTGACGCTGGAGGTTTCAGACGAGATCGCCGCCGCCCTCTCGATGGGAGGCCGCCTGTGCGACAGCTACAAGCGGCAGAAGCGCAGAAATGGCGAGTGCTCGCTGGACACCGATCCCGGCTTTGAGGCCGACGTGCTCCGTCAGCCCATGACCCCGGACGAGTACATTGAGGCACAGGAAACCACCTTTGCCCTCTATGATGCGCTGACCCAGCTCCCGCCTACGCAGGCCCGGCGTGTGTACCAGCATTATCTTCTCGGCATGAGCAAGGCCGAGATCGCGGCAGCCGAGGGCGTTGGCCGGAGCCGCATCTGCTGCTCCATTGAGCGCGGGCTGGCCGCTATGAAAAATATTTTGAAAAAATCTCTGTAAGAGGGAGTACATTTGCCCCCGAAACCTCCTGATAGGTGAGAGGAGTTTTCTTCCTCGCCTTGAAAACTGAATAGACAGTATTCCCGATACGAAATCCGCGTGATAGCGACGTAAGGTGCGCCGCCACGACAGCCAGTTCAGGAGGTGATGGACAAGCTGGCCGAGCGATCAACGCAGCCTTTGACCCGGTGCTGGCAAACCGGGCGCGAGGACAGCGCGGAGGATAATGAAACTTGCTCACGCCCTCCCACAGACTTGAGGGGGAGTTCCTGCGGTATGCGCCAGCCCTCCACGGGCAGCGGTGCTGTGGGGCTATGCAGCCGAAGCCATCGGCGGTCTGGAATACTCCCCGTGCCGGGGATGCGTGGCAAATACGGCACACAACGATCATACAGGGAGCCGTCAAACCGGGCCTTTCTGTCTTATGACAGCCCAAACCATTCCGGCGCGGCGGCTCCCTCTTTTGTGGATTGAAACGGAAAACAACTGTCCCGCTGCTTCTGGTCATCGTGGCCAGAGGTGGGGCAAGGTCAAAGGACGGCGCTTTTGTGCCGTCCTTTCACGTTTCCCCACGGACAACGGGAAACCATCAAATCTATTCACACCGCTGATTGTTATAGGAGGTTTTCAGATGACGGAGGCAAGAGTCGGCTATCACAAGGAAGTCAAAACCGCGTCTTTTCAGGGCAAATCCATCACCGTGGAAAATCTGACCCCGATGCTCTCTCCCCGAGCACGGGATAAGCGCAAGCGTGAGATTGAAAGCTGTCTGTATGAGGTCTTTGTGAAGTATGCGCCGGGACGGGCGCAGATGCACTAATGCGGGACATCCTTGAGATGCGGGGCTGCCAGAGGTATAATATAGGTGTAAGGTTTGGTAGCTCCTACACGGAAAGGAGCACCAAATGATTATTCGTGAAGATGCCATTTATGGCAGACAGTCCGTTGACCGCAAGGACAGTATCAGCATTGAAAGCCAGATTGAGTTCTGCAAGTATGAATTGAGAGGAGGCAATTTCCGCAAGTACACCGACAAGGGCTATTCCGGCAAGAATACCGACAGGCCCAAGTTCCAAGAAATGATGGCCGATATTCGCCGGGGCCTGATCAAGCGCGTAGTGGTCTACAAGCTGGATCGTATCAGCCGTTCCATTCTGGACTTCGCAACCATGATGGAAACTTTTCAGGAATACAATGTTGAGTTCGTATCTTCCACGGAGAAGTTTGACACGTCCACCCCGATGGGGCGGGCCATGCTGAATATCTGCATTGTGTTCGCCCAGCTTGAACGTGAAACCATCCAGAAGCGCGTGACCGATGCCTACTATTCCCGCTGCCAGCACGGTTTTCACATGAGCGGCGCGGCCCCCTACGGCTTCCAACTGGAGCCGACCACCATTGAGGGCATCCGCACAAAAATGATGAAGCCTGACCCGGAAACGGCAGATATTGCAAAGCTGATGTTTGAAATGTACTCTCAGCCCGCAACCTCTTTCGGGGACATCGCCCGTTACTTTGCCGACGAGGGCATCCTGATCTACGGCAAGGAAATGACACGGGGCTTTATCTCCCAGCTTTTGAGAAATCCCATTTACGCGCAGGCCGACCTCGATATGTACGAGTTCTTCAAAAGTCAGGGGACGGTGGTAGTCAATGAAGCGACAGATTTTGCCGGAACAAACGGCTGCTATCTCTATCAGGGCCGGGATGTGCAGGAAAGAAAAAACAAGCACCTGAAAGATCAGATACTTGTTCTTGCTCCCAGCGAGGGGCTGGTATCGTCTGATACATGGCTGCGCTGCCGGAAGAAGCTCATGGCGAACAAGACGTTCCAAGGCGGGCGAAAGGCAAAGAACACATGGCTTGCCGGAAAGGTCAAGTGTGGCCGCTGCGGATACGCGCTTATGAGCGTCGGCAATCCGACAGGCGTTCAGTATCTCCGCTGCTCCAAGCGGGCCGACAGTAAAAGCTGTGACGGCTGCGGGACGCTCCGTACACGGGAATTTGAAAGGTTCCTGTACGGCGAAATGGTCAAGAAGCTGTCCGAGTTCCAGACGCTGACGGCAAAGCGGGAAACGGTCAATCCCAAATTGACCGCGCTGAACATGGAGCTTGCCCGCGTGGAGGAGGAGATTGAAAAACTGCTGAATACTCTGACCGGGGCTAATGCTGTGCTGCTGTCCTATGCCAACAGCAAAATCGAGGAGCTGGACACACACCGCCAAGCCTTGACAAAAGAGATCGCGGCGCTGTCGGCGGAAATCATGTCCCCGGAGCAGATCGAGCGGCTGTCGGTCTACCTCAACCAATGGGAAGAAATTGACTTTGAGGACAGGCGGCAGGTTGCCGACGGCCTGATCTCACAGATCCGCGCAACCGACGAACACATTTCGATTGAGTGGAAAATTTGACTTTTACTTATCCATCGCACACGACAAAGGGCTGTGTGCCCTTGTCAAGCGATGTAAATCTTTCAGATTGATAGTTGTCATAGCTTGTCCTCCATTTCGTTTTGTTCGGGTTGAGGGGAAACGAAATGGAGGGCCGGCGGGGAGCGGCACCTGGGAGGGCCGTCCCGCACCTTGGGACACTTTGTCTCAAAGTACGGATAACAAAATGCGCCTGCACGACATAAAGCCGCGCAAGCGCATAAATTGAGATATTCACCTACATTATAACAATTTTCGCAACTACGGTTAAAATATCCTTGTCCGGGGCCCTGGCTTTTTTTGATAAGTTAGAGGGGCGGGTAAGGATTGTGCGGGACACGACGTACCTCCTTTGTTACCGCCGTGTGATATAAAAAGGCGGCGGCCTTGAAATGGTTAATTTCAAAACCGCCGCTTAACTTTAGTTTAGGCGTGCATCAACACAGCCGCCAAGCCAACGGTTTTTTTATATGCCGTTTCCGTTGGCGGCTGATGAATAGCAACAAATTTTCAAAAAGATTTATAATGTGAAACCAATTTTTCTCTGTGCAGGCCAAGGGCAATCACGCCATTGTCCGTTATCCTGCTCTGCTTTTCCAGTCAATAGGTCTGTGGCGGCGTCTGCAAGATAACCCAGGTAACTTCCTGCGGAGCTGTCACCGCATAGCAATTTCCACATCAGACCGCCAAAAAGATAAGATTGCGCAAATTCGCGCCAGCTATGCAGTTCCTCAACAACCTTTTGGGAGAGATCCCACAGAATACCAACAGCCTCGCTTTCTGTGATCCAGCCTAAATAGCATCCCCAGCGTGTCAGCATCGCCGCCCGGCCAATATCCCATCCAGCCATAAAACCGGGAGCATATTGACCTTTATACCGTTGTGCAAACCTCCATGCCCGGCAGGTAGACTCACGGTCATCCTCGTCCATAGTTTCGTCCATGAGTTCCTCCGGCGAAGATGCCTCACTATAAAGCTGATACCGCAGGATATAACCCTCCTGCGCCAGATAACGGATCATGTCCAGCAGATCACTCCGGCCATCTATCCCCCAGGAGCGGCGCACAAGGGACACGATTTTCTGCTCCATAACAGGAATATGTTCCTCCACATCCATACTATCCAGATCGTGACTGTTAAGGGTCGATAAAATACCGGACAGCAGGATGCCAAAGCGTTCCCATTTTACATCGTCTTTTTGATATGGGATCGCTTCTGGCTCAGGCATGGCCTCAAGCCGGGCCATTGTTTCTTCCAAGGTAGTATAGAGCTTTTCTTCCAGTTCCAGATCGAATGAGAGTTCTTCCTCATCGTCCGCATCTTCCATTTCCAGCGTTTCCAGAGCAGCCGCAAGTATGCCCATATCTTCTCCGAAAAGCTGTCCCATCAAGTCCCCAGCAGTAGCTGAAGTTGCCTCAGCAACTTTATCATTTACCATCTTTTGCAGCAATTCCTCATTAACAGCCATTTGAGCCATACTATCTGGCCCAAACATCTGTCCAAGAATTTCTACTTGACGTTGAGTATTAGCGGCAATCTGTTCTTCCACTTCGGCGGCAGACACAGATGCGCCTTTTTCAGAGCTGGGAACCTCGATTTTGCTAATTCGTTCCTCGTTCTTTTCCATGGTTTCTCTCATAGAAGCGAGTGCCTGTTTCCTAATCTCGTCTATATCGAACATTTTCAATCCTCCTTGTCCGGGGGGAGCGGATGCCATGCCGGAGGTTTTTTGTGACGTGTAAATAGCTTTTTAATCTGCCGCAGAATTGCTTCTACGAAATGAAACCATAGATTTCCAACTATAAACACGATCACAAGAAACAGCAGGAACGCTCCGATTTCTCCAATAGGCATCTTTTACCTCACTTTGTTGCAAAGCGATTCATAAAGAAGTCGGTAAAAGCGGCCAATTCATCATCCTGTGATACATAAACATACAACTTTTCATCTTCCAGCCAGTCATAGGCATTGATGCCAATGTATCCTTTTTTGTCTGGATAAATGATAAAAGCATCGGTAGGGTATTTGTTCCGATAGGCTTTCAAAATTTCAGAACGGCGATAGTAGGTCGGATCGCCACAGCCGGAAAGATCGGGTACTGTGGGAACAACCACAATCGTCTGGCTGGCTTCGTTCCAGCCGACAATTAAATTTCCGATCTTTGTTTTGCTCCCATGAACAAAGCCATAGTTAAACCGGCTCACATCCTCGGTATATCCGAAAATCAGTCTGTAATTGTCCCCGTTCTCTACAACCTGATTAAATAGAGCACGCATTTTCTTTGCATTTGCGTTGCTCTTTTCCATGTCAATTTCAGGGCCCTTAAATAACTTGCTAAAAAATCCCATGACTTTTCCTCCTAAATGTTTGAATGTGTTTATATGAAACTGGATGGGGCAATACCCACAGCATCATAAATGAAATAATTTTGATAGTAGCTATATCACTTCGGGACACTTTGTCCCAAAGTAGCGGTAAAGCAAATTTATTGCTTTGCCAGAATATGCTCCATCTCTGCCAAACTCAGGCCGCGAACTAATATGTGATCTCCTCTCGTTTCCACAATGTAGGGTTGTAATTGTTTCAAAGCCTTGTGGTACTCCAAAAAGCCAAGGTTTTCCTCTTTTGTTAGACTAACGAAAGTCAGCGCCCATAGAGAAATAGTCTCTCCCTCAATCTCATATAGCGTTTCTGGTGCTACTGGCAGGATGGTATCCACAGTTTCCGAAAAGGTGAAGCTAACCATAAGCCCGCCATTATCCAATTCAAACACATGGGGATTTGCTTCATAGGCTTGCGACCACATATCATCCGGTTCTGTATCATCGGAATGATCCGCCCCCATTTCAAACAACAAGTGCTGATGAACAACGGCATTTCCCTTTTCGACATATTGAATGGACTCAGTTCCCCCAAAAGCCAAAGCCGGAGCAAAGAAGAAAATCTCGTTTTCTGAAAGGCCGCCATGTTTAGCAAATGCTTTTTGAAATAGACCCACTCTCAGAAACTGCGCCGCAAAATTTTCGGCAGGAATAATACGCTCAAAAAAATCGGAAAAGCTGGTAGAGAAACTGCCCGATCTGCGGTTGTGAATATCAAGCAGGCACATATCATCGACTGTATCAGACAGCTTGCGGTAAATAAAAAGCGTTCCAAATCCAGTCATTAGAATGGGAAGGCACCCCTCCTGTTCGCCCAGCCAAAGAGTGAGCGTATCAATATAATCGGTTGGATCAATAATTTTTAGCAAACCTCCGCCATAATTTCCGAAACCATATTCCTGCCAAAAGTTCAGAAGCTCCGCTGGCACTTTCCCTTGAAATTGCTCCAGCGTTTCCGCAGTAGGTTTTCTCAAATCATTACCCGGTGGATATTTGCTTACGAACAGATCAAATACTTTCATCGCGTGTTCTCCTTTGCGTTTTATTTTAGGTTTTATCTCTCAAAATAAGAGCAAAAAACCAAATTTGTTTTTATCCTGGCTAAAATGAAATCCGTCTGAATATATGGCCGAAACATGATATTCGGACGGATTATCTCATTTCAATCACTCAAGCGGTAGGTGTTGCTTTTAATTTCTCCAGGGCATCCACAATAGCGTTTATTTGAAAGTCAACTGTTTCATCGGCAACTTCGGGAACAAACAGAGGTAACGTATCAGGAATTGCCTTGCGTACAACCATCGCTGTCAGACTCAAATTCGTAAATAAATTGATCCTTGCCGCGTCCGCCTTTATACCAAAGTTTTCTAAAATTTCTCCAAAAAGACGGAGCTGCTTTTGACGGAATATTTGATAGCTTTCCTTTGACAAACGTTTGAAAATGAGTTGCTGTTCTTCAATCGTTAAAACAGCGATGCCATTTTTCTCTCCGTAACAACAGGCATAGAGAAATTGTTTCACGGCATCACGCCAGCTTAAAGCAGGATCGGCCATCAGTCTTTGCACTTGCTCAATAATTTTAGGCTGTTGCAAGTACAGCGTTTCAACGATCAAATCTTCTTTCGTTGCAAAGAAAGAGTAAAAGAAAGTTCGTGAAATACCAACCTTTTTATATATTTGCTCCACAGTAGTATGCTGTATGCCCTGTTTTGCCATCAGTTCAAGACCAACTGCAACGAGTTCCGTTCTGATGCGCTCTCTATCCTCCTCAGAATAAGCTACCTTTGGCATCCCGTCACCTCTTCCCTGCAAAATAAAAACAAATTCTAAAAATCAACTTTATTTTAGCACATCCAATAGAACAATACAAGAGTGAAATGACATAAGTCCGATGTTTTAACGCGGGTACTTCCGAGGCCCGCACGTTTTGGCAAGCAATTCGAGTGTGCCCACACTCGAAATTTTTGCCAGGCCGCAGGCCCGCAAAAATGCTTGTTGGGGAGCTCCCCAAACCCGCAGGACTTCGGGACAAAGTGTCCCAAAGTCCCGGCGCTATGCGCCTGTTGTCTGCGGCCTGTCGCTACCGCTCCTGGGCCTTATTTTCCCGCCCGTCCGTCACGCCGAGCAGATGGTCAATGTTCGCCTTGACCGCCACGGCCTGCCGCATATTCCCCAATATGACGATCGTGCAGCCGGCGGATGCCGTGGCGGCGCGGGCGCTGGCGCATGCCGCCGTGGAGTTTACCGGCCCGCTCTACATCCGTCTGCACCGCAATCCCGTCGCGGACGTATACGACCCGGAGAGCTATCGCTTCGAGCTGGGCAAGGCCCACACAGTGCTTGACTACGGCACCGACCTGACGATGATCGTCTCCGGCATTCTCCTCAAAAAGGCGATCGAGGCCGCGGCGATCCTGCGCGAAAAGGGAATCGGCGCCCGCGTTCTCGATATGGCGACCATCAAGCCGCTCGACCGTGAGGCCGTTTTGACGGCGGCGCGGGAGACCGGCGCGATCCTGACCGTCGAGGATCACACCGTGCTCGGCGGACTCGGCTCCGCTGTTGCAGAAGTCGTCGTGCAGGAGCATCCCGTGCCGATGGCACTCGTCGGCATTCAGGACCGCTTCGGCGAGTCCGGAGACCCGGAGCTGATCTACCGGAATCACGGCATGGATGTGGATTCCATCGTGGCAAAGGCCGTGGCGCTCGTGGCCCGAAAATAAAGAAATAGGTACAAATAGATATAAACCGATAGAAAGGATCGATGATTATGGCAGCTCCTCATGTGTGTATCCTGCAGACCAGCTTTGCGAAGCGGGAGGATACGATCGCGTTTCTGAAAGAAAAGGTACCCGGCGTGCGCGTCGCGTTCATTACGGACAGTACGCTCCTCGATGATGTGCGGAAAAACGGCGGCCCGACGCAGGCGGTGATCGACCGGATGACGCTGTATGCCAAGGCGGCGGAGATCTCCGGCGCGGATCTGATCGTGAACTCCTGCTCGACCGTGGGCGAGGTGGCGGATATCTACGCCAAGGAAGTGCACATCCCCGTCATGAAGGTCGACCTGCCCATGGCGCAGGAGGCCGTGCAGCTGGGCACGAAGATCGCCATCATCGCAACGGTGGAGACGACGCTCGGCCCCAGCCAGCGCCTGATCGAGAAGATCGGCCGGGAGCAGGGCAAGGAGATGCACTGCTCGCAGTTCCTTGAGAACGGCGCGTGGGACGCGCTCCAGAGCGGGCATCCGGAAGAGCACAACCGTATCCTGATGGAGAGCATCCGCAAGCTTGACCGCGGCGGTTACGATGCCATCGTGATGGCGCAGGTCTCCATGCGCGCGCTCCTGCCGGAACTCGGCGACGTGAAAACGCCGATGCTCTGCAGCTTTTACTCCGGCTACGGCGCCATCGCCGACCGTCTCAACGAGATCGCAAAAGAGAAAAAGGCATAATAGACCGGACGGACGCATTGAGCGCAGCCGGCGAAAAGCAGGACGAAAGAGAAGAGCGAGCCAGTATGAACTGCACCCCACATGTTAGACAGTATGATATACTATCTAACAAGTGGGGTGTTTTGCTATGCCAAAAGGAGTACCAAACAAACGATATACGCCGGAGTTCAAGAGAATGGTTGTAGAAACCATGAAAAAAGAACATCTGAGTATCTATGCAGCGATGCAGGAATTTGGAATTAACGACCATAAAATTATAGAGCGCTGGGAACGCATTTATTTGGAAGAAGGGCCGGAAGGGTTAGCCATCGAACGACGGGGCCGCAGCAGCACTGGTCGGTCAAAGAAGCTGCCAAAAGAGGTGGAAGAAGATCTGCTGGCCGAAGTGCAGCGACTGCGTGCGGAGAATGACTACCTAAAAAATTTGCAAGCCTTGGTTTTGGAAGACGAGCGATGCCAGCGCAGAAAACGCAGGTAGTTCAAAAGCTGAGGCAAAAACATTCTCTGGAAATTCTTCTCTCAATCGCTCAACTGCCCCGTGCCACTTTCTACTATCATCTGAAGCGGATGAACAGTGCAGATAAGTATAAAGCTGTGAAAGCGGAGATCACGGCCATCTACCATGAAAACAAAGGGCGATAACTGGTCATCACTGATGCGACCGTGCTTCATCGAAGTCCGAACCGTAGCGAATAGCTGCTGAATACTGCGCTTTTTCTGCTCTCGTGCCCAGTCATACTTTTCGAGCAGTACCGCTTGTAAGCTGCGGATGAATTGTGTTAGCTCCATTCCGCCGACGCTCTTGCCGAAAATGGTACAACCTAAGATCGTATTGACCTGCTCTGCTCGCGCAAGGTAAACGTCAGACTTCGGGTCCTTCATATAAACAGCGTAGCGGCAAATCTCGCTGGATGGAAAGCGATTTGTTGCTGCCCAGTCATCGTGACAGGGATGAATATAGAGAGTGCGGTCAGTGATGATCGTCCCCTCGGTTGTCAGGCCAAAAAGCGGGATCGTCCCTTTCATATAGGCGACGATCTGTTCGCCATCAGGAATCTTGTAAGTTGAAATGACCTTATCAAGTTTTTTGATCCCTGCCGTACCGAATGTCAGTTTGGTGTAGGTGTGAGGGAGAGCAGAAATCTCCTGTAAAAATGAAGATGACATACAACTATAGAAACAAGATGCGTAGGCTACACGAATTTTCTATTAATACGCCATGTGTGAGGTTTCATGTGTCCATCTCTGTCCAGTGGTTTTCGTGGACAATTTCCCGGAGCCGGGCGACCCTCGCCTTTTGCCTGCTTTACTTTCTTCCCACACCAAGTACACATATATTCTGTAATTTTTGCATCTTCTTTGATAGGCATATATTGAACCTCCCTGACCAATTTTGATTGTGTTGCTTATAAATAGCCGCGCTAAATAATCATTCGTTTTTTGTTGTTGTTCGATACTTTTCTACCACCTCTCGGTGGATATGTGCGGCATCGCAAGTTATTTGGGGTATGGAAAAAATATCTCCTGCTGCATTTTCATTTGAATTTCGGCTCATGCACATCAGACAGAAGTCAAAATCTTTACAAGTCATGCATTTTGAAAAATCTTTTTGTCGAAGAGATCGTAAATATTTAATTTGGGATGAATTTTCCCAAATTTGTCTCAAAGTATTCTCCTTCAAATTTCCACAGTCATATTGCTGCCAACCAGCGCAAGGGTATACTGTGCCAACAGCAACCATACATAGCGTTGACATTCCAACACCGCAAACTCGATCTTCTGCGTGAATTTTTGAAATCCCCGTTTGCTCCGCTTGAAGGCCTCGCACATTAGATTGAAATACAACATCACTTTCAATTAATCTCTTAATAACAGATGGTAAGTCATCGGCAGTAAGTCTGTTGTCAAGGTTATCTGTGGAATGATCACTGCGGGCCATAATTAAATAATCAGTAATGACGCTACATTTGTGAGATTGTCCCCATTTTACAACTTTGTGGAATGAGTCCTTGTTTTGCTCCATAATCGGGCAATTAATTTGGACAGGCACATTGTTGTCGATTAAGCGTAGTATGTTTCTCTTTGTTTTCTCAAACGAACCGTTGACAGTTGTAATGGAGTCGTGCACATTTGCGTCCATAGAGTATAGCGAGACATTGACACATGATGAGTGAGCTACGTACGTGGCAAGCAGAAAAAGAAGGAATAAAGGAACCTGCTATCGCGGATATGACAAGCAAGGGGCGTTTTTATAGCTTCATTGCTCTTCGGTTTATAGAGTTGTGTACAACTTCGCCGGAAAAAATCAGCAGTTTGAAATTTTCAACCTTTTTGCACGGCGGAAAGAGCTGATGATGCTCACAACCAAGAGCAAGAATAAGAAGCATTATGAGTTCCTTAAAGCTGCTTATCTGGATTATTACGATATCTTCAGAGAAATCAATGAAATCGGCAAAACAGGAGAGGATGACGAAGAGAGTAACGAAGAGTATAGCGATGAGGAAGTCGAAAAAGCAATCAAAGAGGCCGGGAAAAAAGCCAGAAAGTATGTTGTCGCAACTATGCAGATTCACATATTTGAGATGGCATATCACTTCCACCTTATCGCTCTCTTAGCGAAATGGACAGTCGATCATCAAATCGATGGCACAGAACTGAATGACTTTCTTGCTCACATGTTTGTCCTTTATGCCAGATATGCGTGTCCGGCGGTATCGGGCGATCAGAATTTCAAAGAAATCATCGATCTTCCTTGGGATATTCTCTTTTATGATGCTGCGATTCCGTTGCTGTCCGGTGAAGAGAAAGGATACTCAAATGATTCGCCTGAATACTTCATTGGGTATCGTCATCTCGTTGCTGCCAGTATTGCTGGTCTGAATCATATGCTTCCGCTGAAAGAAATGCCATCCTGGACCGATTTTACCTTTATCGAAGCGTACTCATTTATCCATAACGCCTACCCCATTGCGGAAAAGATCAGCGAGTATAACCCCTCTCAGCTCGATGATGAAAAGTATTACCGCCGCATCGTCGAAATTTATCAGTACATCAATTCCGATGAAATTCAGAAAGACTCAGTGCTCCCGCTTAGCGAATTCCGAAAGGCGATGAAAGAATCCACAAGCCGGAAGAAAAAGCCTCAGGCATCTGAGACGTAATATGAGGAAGCCTCCGCCAGTATTGGCGGAGGCTTCGTTTTTGCTGTGAACTTTTTACTCCTACGTTTTGTCCCCCCAAAATGCTATGATCAGCATATCGAAAGGAGAGCACGCAGCACAGAAACAAAATTGCGGTTTCTAAATTAATGAAAAGGAGGAGTTTTCAGCGGAATTATTTAAATGTGATGGTTCTAATCTTGATGACCTTTGGCGGCAGGACATGCAGGACGAGCGGAACCAGCAGGCCTTCAAGGACGCGCTTCGCTCCACCGATCCCGACGAGGTGGACATGGAGCAGCATGAGCGCGAATGGAAAGCGACGTGGGAAGACGATGCGTGGGACCGGGCACGGGAATTTGAACTTTTCGATCCGGAGTACCCGGTTGAGGAGCTTGAAGCCCAGGAAGAAACCGATGCAAACCAGCGCTTGCTCGCGCCAGTTCAGACGAATAACACCCAGAGCGTGGCTCTGGTAAAAACATCGGGCAGACCTGCCCAGGCAATACAGCCTGTCCACGGAGCGGTGCTCCCGCGTCCTGCTCAAAACGCTGTTCACGGTCGTGTCGGCATCACACCTTATGAGGCGGCACAAGGCCTGATGCAAACGATACCCATGTTCTGTATTGGAAAGGACTGGCTGGTGTATCGGCAGGGGTACTATGCCCCGAAAAGCAGCGAAGACCTGAAACGGGTCATTATGGAGGTTTGCAGACCTGCTGTCGAACAGTGCGGCAGCGCAAATTTTGTCGACCAGATCTTCAAGATTTTGAAGACAGAGCCGAAGCTTTTTATCCGCCCCGACTTCAATTGCAACTGCGTCGCTTTTGATGATTGTGTTCTTGACCTCGACCGTTGGGAAAGGATTATGCCGACGCCGGCAATTCTGGCCACGACACATCTCCGGGCGTCGCTCAGCCGCGGCGAACGGACAGATTGTCCTGAATTCAAGAAGTTCTTAGCTGATGTCACGCTTGGCAATCCCGTCCTACAGGAACGGATCTGGCAGGCCGTTGGCTATCTTCTTGTCCCTGATCAGCACGGAAAAGCAATCATCCTGCTCCAGGGCCGGATGCATTCCGGAAAGTCTGCTCTGGCCAACGTCGTAAAGCGTTGTTTTGATGACGAGCTCGTTGTTGCCCTTTCAGTGAATGAGTTTGGCCGGAGATTTGCGACGTCGAGCCTGTACGGAAAAAAGCTTTGCGTAGACGCGGATCTATCCGACGAACGACTCAACAGAGATGCGGTCAGTGTGCTGAAAAAGCTGACCGGTGCGGATTCTGTTTCGGGGGACGTGAAGTTCGGCGATTATTTGCGGTTCGAAAATAGCGCCAAATTTCTCTATGGCAGCAACCATGTCGTCCTGCTGCCGAACAAGGACTCTGCCTTCTATAACAGGCTTGTCGTCATCCCGTTTGCAAGGACGGTTCCGTTGGATGAGCGCGATTTTCGGCTGGAAGAAAAGCTCCACGCTGAGCGCGACGCGATCATCGTTCAGGCGCTGGCCGCTTATCGCCGTCTTGTCAAGAGCAATTACCGCTTCGCCGGTGACTTTCCGATCAACGCTGTTACCGAAGATGGCAGAGAAAGCACCGCTGACAAAGTGGCGCAGTTCCTGAGGGAGGATTGTGAGATCGCCCTTGGCGTGTGGACGCCTACCGGGACGCTGTATGCAGCGTTTGTCAGAAGGTTTGGTAATCTCTGCAACGATAGATCGTTCTCTGGACTGCTCTTTTCGATTGCTTTGTCCGCCGGTTATCCTGTCGGTAAAGACAAGGACCGCACTTCCCCGAAGGCCAATTCTGTTTGGGGCTTCGAAAACTTGAAGTTAAAGGAGCGTTGAGGATATGTTTCTCTATTACACTGTTGTTGGAGCAAACGGCGCCGCTGTCATGAGCAGCTGGAATCGGGCACAGGCGATGCGCCAGTACATCCGTAGGCCCAGCTATAAAGGCTTCAATGACTTCCAGGTGGCCTGCGACTGGGCAAGTGCCATGCTTGCAGATCGTTTCTCGAACGCGATTTTCGGGGTGATCCCGTTCAAAGTTAACGAAATGATTTCCGTCCGCCACCTTTTGAACGCTGCGGACAGATTTGAGGAGGATGTTTAAAATGGGGAGTAACTACGTTGTCATTATCAGCCATACCGGTGCAGGAATTATGCATAATAAGGATCAAGCTATCGGCCTGAAGCGCTTTTTCCCGAATCACGAGTTCAAAGAAGTCGAGACCTACGAAGGAGCATGCCGCTGGGCGGAGGAAGCGCTGGCGGAGCGCTACCCTGAAAACGTGTACAGGAGGCAGGACCTTCGTGATTACAAAGATATTTATTGTTTTATCCTCAGGGAAGAAACGAGTGCGGAAGGGGGCAGCGCAATGCCGGATAAAGTTCCTTCTTGCAAAGATGGTGAGCTTCCGCTCGTTCTCACGGTTGCCGAGGCTGGGGAGGCACTTCGCATCGGCCGCACGGCGGCCTACAGTATCGTCCGCTGTGGAAAGCTCCGGAGCGTCCGCGTTGGCAGGACGATCCGCGTCCCGCGGGACGCGATTGCCGAGTTTTTGAGAGCTTAAAGAGAATGCGGGAGGAGTTCCCTCCCGCATTTTCATTTTAACCCAGAGTTTACGCGTTTTAAAGGGGGAAAAAATGGCGAGAAAGAGTAATTCACGCGCCGCGCAGGGGGCGGGCACGATTAGGAAGAAGACCGTCACCCGCAAGGGTACTGCATACACCTACTGGGAAGCCCGCATCACGACGGGCTACGATCCCGGCACTGGCAGGCAGATTCAACGGTCCTTCTCGGGCAAAACCCAAAAAGAGGTGCGCGAGAAGATGCAGGCCGCGGCTGTAGAGCTCAATAGTGGGACTTACAAGGAACCACTCAAAATGACCGTCAGCGAATGGCTTGATATCTGGCTCAGGGAGTATTTGGGCGGCGTGAAGTCGATGACGGTGCTGAACTACACGCAGCACGTCAATAACCATATCAAACCTGCGCTCGGCGCGATCAAGCTGGAAGCGCTGAACACTCATGAAATTCAGAGTTTCTATAATGACCTGCAAAAGCCGCACGGCGACAAGGCGGGACTGTCCGCAAAGACCGTCAAGTGCGTAAACGGTGTGCTGCACAAGGCGCTGCAGCAGGCGGTGGCGGTCGGTTATCTGCGCTTCAATCCTGCCGATGCCTGCAAGCTGCCTCGTGTGGAGCGTAAGGAGATCAAGCCGCTGGACAGTGAGGCAATCACGGCTTTTATGAAAGCGGTAGAGGGTTCGCGCTATGAAACACTTTATTTACTGACACTGTTTACCGGAATGCGGCGCGGCGAGGTCTGCGGCTTACAATGGGAGTGTGTCAATCTGGAAAAAGGCACGATTCTCATTAACAAGCAACTGCAAAACATTCCCGGACAGCCGGGGAAGTATCGGCTTATTTCCTCTAAGAACGGAAAAGGCCGCAGCATCACCGTTGCACCTTTTATCGTCTCACTGATGAAAAAGCATAAGGCGCAGCAAAGCGCAGAGCAGATCCGTGCGGGCAGCGCGTGGGAAAACAGCGGCTTTGTCTTTACGGACGAACTGGGCCGTCATGTTTCACCGCACAATGTGTATCACAGCTACAAGCGCATTGTCGCATCGATCGGTATGCCCGAGGCTCGCTTCCACGATCTTCGCCACAGCTATGCAGTTGCAGCGATCCATGCCGGTGATGATATCAAGACGGTGCAAGGGAACCTTGGACACGCGACATCTTCTTTTACGCTGGATGTCTATGGACATGTGACCGAGGAGATGAAAAAGAGCAGCGCCGACCACATGGAAAAGTTCATTAAAAAAGTGTCTGGCGGTTGAGCCGTCAGACACCTTTTTTGACCTGTAAAGGGAAAACTAAAGGGAAAACCGCCTCCAAAAGACAGCAAAAAATCCTGCAACCATCGTGGTTACAGAATTTTTCGTTGGTCCGAGTGGCGAGATTCGAACTCACGGCCTCATGGTCCCGAAAGTGCGGAACGGGGTCATGGTCTATCACGTCCTCCCTCATCTGCTCACAGCAAAGCCCTTGTGTTTTCAAGGGTTTGAGCGCTTTTCTATTTGAAAATCCTTAGAACGTCCTGAATTCCTCAAAAATGAAAAATTCAGAAACTGTTAGAAAAAATGTTAGAACTCATCTGCTGTTATCGTAAAGACTGGCATGGTGCGCCCTTTTAAGGCGCACCATGCCAGTTGTCTATTGAGTGTCAATGCCGATAATTTCACGCTCTAACAGCTTTTCATCAAAACTGTCCATGTGCAGGATAGTATAGCCCGTGCTCATTAAGACTTCATCAACAAAGGTATCTCTTTCCGCACGATCTGCGCGCCGGTGGCTTGCGTCGTCAAGTTCGATGACCCATCTTGCAACAAGCTTTGCATCACAAAGGACGAAATCAACGTGCTTTGCCTGAATCTTATAGAAATATGTTTTGTATTTTTGCTGTCCGCGTCGTGGTTCTACTAAATCGAGAAGGCGAACTTTCGCAAAAAGGAAAAGCCCATTCCGGTCAGCAAAGGTTTTTAACTTGTGATAAAACGCCTTTTCGTTATAAGAGAAAAGCCACTTGGGTTGGTAAGCTTTGGAATAGTCGATATACTCCGACGTGTACGCTTCATTTTCGCCGTATTCGTCAAGGTCATTTTCATAAAAATAATCGGATTCTCTGCGATAATCAGTTCTTTTTACCAACTTCAACACGCACAACGCAAGCATAACAAGCACACATAATATCATCGCCGCCATCGTTTATTCCTCCTAAAATTCCACTTCCGTCTCGTAACAGGACAACCTATAGACAATATACCGATAAGATTGTCCTATGTCAAGACAAGCGAGGGACAGCAAATGGCAAGGATTATAGATGGCGCTGAAATGAATCTGATAGGCAGCAATCTAAAAAGGCTGCGTCAGGAACGCGGTTGGAGTCAGCAGCTGCTTTCCAACAAACTGGAAACAGTCGCGGTCTATATTTGCCGCGGTTCAATTTCCAGAATCGAAGACAAACAAAGAACTGTCACTGATATTGAGCTTTACGGGCTGGCCAATGTTTTGGGCGTTGCCATTACAGACTTATTTGAATAAAAAATGCAGCGCAGCTCTTCTGTTCCGGCTGCGCTGTAATTCTTGTATTTTGGAGTTACTCCAAAATACTCCTTGACTTTTTGCGTTGTTTTGTGGTACGTTATTGTCAAGAAAAGAGGTGAATGAAATGCCATCGGATAAGAAGCGCATCAATTTGACAATTCCCGATGAAATTTATGAACGGCTACAGGCTTATAAAAACGAAACTGGCATTGTCAACGATGCAACAGCCTGCTTGCAGCTCATTGTACAACAGTTGAACGCACACGCAAATAATAAAGCAGTCTTGCACTTTTTGCAGAATTCAACACTGGAACAGTTACAGCAGGCTGCTAACGAAGGTGCGGCACAATTTCAGGAACTGCGAGAGAAAGGCATTACCTGATTTATGCAGAAATCCGCAAGAGAAACGGGTGTTCCTGCGCGAAAATGCGAGAGTGCAGCGGCTCGCATCCCGTCCGACCGAGTGGCAGGCCTTGCCGACAAGCAACGGTTTACGATGTCAAGTAAGGCGATAGCCTACCGCTGCACCACCAGCAAAAGAGAGCGAAGTATCGCTTTCTATAACCGCGTCCCGTAAGGGACATGAAACACAGGGGTTAGTATTACCCCCTGTGCAACGACGTAAGTTGTGTACAGTATGTTCACATAACCAACAGGAACAGAATCATCGTGAATGATTTGTAACAGGCTTTTTCATTTTTTGAATTTCAGTCGCAAACTTATCTAATGTTGAATATGCCCTCGTACATAATGGGGCAGGAGAAATAATAATTGCTAACTATTGACTGAACACTTTTATTCTTTAGCCGCCTATGTTTAGAAAGGAGATGATTCATCAGAAAAAGAAAGGAGCAACTATGGCACGAGAACGTGCATATAGAAAATTTCAATTAACCATCAATAACCCGCTCGAACACGGATTTACGCACGAGATCATCAGGCAGAATCTTGAACAGCTCAAAAGCTGCCTTTATTGGTGCCTGTGTGATGAGATTGGCGAGCATGGAACGCCGCATACTCACATCTATGCAGCATTTAAGAATGCGGTCATGTTCTCAACCATACAGCAGCGCTTTTACGGTGCACATATTGAAGCTGCAAAGGGAAGCCATCGGGAAAACCGCGACTATATTCGCAAAGAGGGAAAATGGCGAGATACAGACAAGGCGGAAACAAATCTGCCTGAAACGTTTGAGGAATCATGTGAGCTGCCCGCAGAAAGCAACCGCCGCGTAAAGCAGTCCGAAGCGATTCTCGACATGCTTCAGGATGGTGCAAGCAACGCCGAAATTCTACGAGCCTATCCGTCCGCTATGAATCATCTCCCAAGGATTGAGCAGGCCCGTCAAACGCTTCAAGAGGAAACTCACAGCGAGGAATGGCGCGATTTGCACACCGAATACATTTGGGGTGCTCCCGGCGTTGGAAAAACGCGCACAGTAATGGAGAAGCACGGCTACAGAAATGTCTACCGTGTGACCAACTATGCCCATCCATTTGATGGTTATAAGGGGCAGTCTGTCATTCTGTTTGACGAGTTCCGTAGCAGTATCCCGCTGACGGAAATGCTCTCTTATCTGGATGGCTACCCCATTTCGCTGCCGTGTCGATATGCAGACAAAACAGCTTGCTATACAGCGGTCTACATCGTCAGCAATATTCCGTTAGAGAAGCAATATCCTAACGTACAGCTTTTAGAGCCTTCGAGTTGGCAGGCGTTTCTGCGTCGCATTGACTGCCAATACGAGATGCTGCCCCCAAGCAGCAGCGATATGCCGTTTTGAGGGGGTGGGATAATGTTGAATGATTACCCCGATATTCTCACGGTGGAACAGCTTGCGCAAATCCTTGGAATCGGTATCAACGCTGCTTACAAGCTTGTCAACGACGGCACGATTGGCTGCCGCCGTATCGGCAAAACGATTCGTATTCCCAAAGTATGTGTAACGGACTATATCATTGCAGCCCGTTTCACAGTAAAACGATAACAGCAGACGAACTGTTGAAAGGAGAACAACATGACAGGAAGTCTGCAAATTAAAAACGGGAAATTTTATATGGTGCTGAATTGCACCGAAAACGGAAAACGCAAGCAAAAGTGGCTTGCAACTGGGCTACCCGAAAAGGGCAATAAACGCAAAGCTGAGCAGATGCTGCACGAAAAGCTTGCTGCATTGGAACACACCGCGCCATCCAATAATGCCGCCGATATCCTGTTTACGGACTACATACGCCACTGGCTCACCATCGTCGAGCAACGTGTGGATGCCGTTACAATGCAGAGCTATCGTGCCATTACGAAACGGCACATTCTGCCTTGGTTTTCCAACTGCGGATTAACACTTGCCGCCGTTAATAGAAAGTCGATACAGGCATTTCTCGACGAAAAGGGGCATTGTGGCCGACTTGACGGAAAAGGCGGTCTTTCTCCAAAAAGCATACGCGAGCTAAAAAACATCATCAATCAAGTGTTGAACGAAGCCATTCGTGAAGAGCTATTGACGGTCAATCCCTGTTCCCTGCTGCGTTTGCCCCCAAAAGCTCGTTCACAGGCGCAATTTTACACAGCGGAACAGCTCAACATATTGCTGCAAGAAGCTCAACAGGAGCAGCTATACCCTATCATCAAAACCGCTATTATCTACGGTCTGCGGCGTAGTGAGCTATTGGGACTTAAGTGGGATAGTATCGACTTTGAAAACAATGTGCTGACCATCAAGCACACCGTTGTCAAAATCTATGAAACAGTGGAAAAGGATAAGGCCAAATCGAAAAGCAGTTATCGCAGCTTTCCACTGCTACCGGAAATGCGAGATCTCTTTCTTGAGTTGAAACAGGAACAGCGGGAAAACAAGCGTTTGTTTGGCAAATGCTACATTGAAAATGACTATGTTTTTTGCTGGCCTGATGGCCACCCTGTTACTCCCGATTATGTCAGTCACCGATTCGGAAAGATTCTCAAAAATCACAACTTGCCGCACATTCGTTTTCACGAACTTCGTCATAGCTGCGCGAGCTTGCTTATCAATAACGGTTGCGGGTTGAAAGAAGTACAGGAATGGCTCGGTCATTCGGATATCAGCACGACCGCAAACATTTATGGCCATTTGGAAACGCAGCGGAAACAGGCCATGGCACAAAAGTTGTCAAACTGCATCAACATCTAACAGTGTTAGAAAAGTGTTAGATGCAGCGCACTTTTTCCGCTGTCAAGGCAAAACAAAAAATCCCCAAAGCCTTATGGCTTCAAGGATTTTTCGTTGGTCCGAGTGGCGAGATTCGAACTCACGGCCTCATGGTCCCGAAAGTGCGGAACGGGGTCATGGTCTATCACGTCCTCCCTCATCTGCTCACAGCAAAGCCCTTGTGTTTTCAAGGGTTTGAGCGCTTTTCTATTTGAAAATCCTTAGAACGTCCTGAATTCCTCAAAAATGAAAAATTCAGAAACTGTTAGAAAAAATGTTAGAACTCATCTGCTGTTATCGTAAAGACTGGCATGGTGCGCCCTTTTAAGGCGCACCATGCCAGTTGTCTATTGAGTGTCAATGCCGATAATTTCACGCTCTAACAGCTTTTCATCAAAACTGTCCATGTGCAGGATAGTATAGCCCGTGCTCATTAAGACTTCATCAACAAAGGTATCTCTTTCCGCACGATCTGCGCGCCGGTGGCTTGCGTCGTCAAGTTCGATGACCCATCTTGCAACAAGCTTTGCATCACAAAGGACGAAATCAACGTGCTTTGCCTGAATCTTATAGAAATATGTTTTGTATTTTTGCTGTCCGCGTCGTGGTTCTACTAAATCGAGAAGGCGAACTTTCGCAAAAAGGAAAAGCCCATTCCGGTCAGCAAAGGTTTTTAACTTGTGATAAAACGCCTTTTCGTTATAAGAGAAAAGCCACTTGGGTTGGTAAGCTTTGGAATAGTCGATATACTCCGACGTGTACGCTTCATTTTCGCCGTATTCGTCAAGGTCATTTTCATAAAAATAATCGGATTCTCTGCGATAATCAGTTCTTTTTACCAACTTCAACACGCACAACGCAAGCATAACAAGCACACATAATATCATCGCCGCCATCGTTTATTCCTCCTAAAATTCCACTTCCGTCTCGTAACAGGACAACCTATAGACAATATACCGATAAGATTGTCCTATGTCAAGACAAGCGAGGGACAGCAAATGGCAAGGATTATAGATGGCGCTGAAATGAATCTGATAGGCAGCAATCTAAAAAGGCTGCGTCAGGAACGCGGTTGGAGTCAGCAGCTGCTTTCCAACAAACTGGAAACAGTCGCGGTCTATATTTGCCGCGGTTCAATTTCCAGAATCGAAGACAAACAAAGAACTGTCACTGATATTGAGCTTTACGGGCTGGCCAATGTTTTGGGCGTTGCCATTACAGACTTATTTGAATAAAAAATGCAGCGCAGCTCTTCTGTTCCGGCTGCGCTGTAATTCTTGTATTTTGGAGTTACTCCAAAATACTCCTTGACTTTTTGCGTTGTTTTGTGGTACGTTATTGTCAAGAAAAGAGGTGAATGAAATGCCATCGGATAAGAAGCGCATCAATTTGACAATTCCCGATGAAATTTATGAACGGCTACAGGCTTATAAAAACGAAACTGGCATTGTCAACGATGCAACAGCCTGCTTGCAGCTCATTGTACAACAGTTGAACGCACACGCAAATAATAAAGCAGTCTTGCACTTTTTGCAGAATTCAACACTGGAACAGTTACAGCAGGCTGCTAACGAAGGTGCGGCACAATTTCAGGAACTGCGAGAGAAAGGCATTACCTGATTTATGCAGAAATCCGCAAGAGAAACGGGTGTTCCTGCGCGAAAATGCGAGAGTGCAGCGGCTCGCATCCCGTCCGACCGAGTGGCAGGCCTTGCCGACAAGCAACGGTTTACGATGTCAAGTAAGGCGATAGCCTACCGCTGCACCACCAGCAAAAGAGAGCGAAGTATCGCTTTCTATAACCGCGTCCCGTAAGGGACATGAAACACAGGGGTTAGTATTACCCCCTGTGCAACGACGTAAGTTGTGTACAGTATGTTCACATAACCAACAGGAACAGAATCATCGTGAATGATTTGTAACAGGCTTTTTCATTTTTTGAATTTCAGTCGCAAACTTATCTAATGTTGAATATGCCCTCGTACATAATGGGGCAGGAGAAATAATAATTGCTAACTATTGACTGAACACTTTTATTCTTTAGCCGCCTATGTTTAGAAAGGAGATGATTCATCAGAAAAAGAAAGGAGCAACTATGGCACGAGAACGTGCATATAGAAAATTTCAATTAACCATCAATAACCCGCTCGAACACGGATTTACGCACGAGATCATCAGGCAGAATCTTGAACAGCTCAAAAGCTGCCTTTATTGGTGCCTGTGTGATGAGATTGGCGAGCATGGAACGCCGCATACTCACATCTATGCAGCATTTAAGAATGCGGTCATGTTCTCAACCATACAGCAGCGCTTTTACGGTGCACATATTGAAGCTGCAAAGGGAAGCCATCGGGAAAACCGCGACTATATTCGCAAAGAGGGAAAATGGCGAGATACAGACAAGGCGGAAACAAATCTGCCTGAAACGTTTGAGGAATCATGTGAGCTGCCCGCAGAAAGCAACCGCCGCGTAAAGCAGTCCGAAGCGATTCTCGACATGCTTCAGGATGGTGCAAGCAACGCCGAAATTCTACGAGCCTATCCGTCCGCTATGAATCATCTCCCAAGGATTGAGCAGGCCCGTCAAACGCTTCAAGAGGAAACTCACAGCGAGGAATGGCGCGATTTGCACACCGAATACATTTGGGGTGCTCCCGGCGTTGGAAAAACGCGCACAGTAATGGAGAAGCACGGCTACAGAAATGTCTACCGTGTGACCAACTATGCCCATCCATTTGATGGTTATAAGGGGCAGTCTGTCATTCTGTTTGACGAGTTCCGTAGCAGTATCCCGCTGACGGAAATGCTCTCTTATCTGGATGGCTACCCCATTTCGCTGCCGTGTCGATATGCAGACAAAACAGCTTGCTATACAGCGGTCTACATCGTCAGCAATATTCCGTTAGAGAAGCAATATCCTAACGTACAGCTTTTAGAGCCTTCGAGTTGGCAGGCGTTTCTGCGTCGCATTGACTGCCAATACGAGATGCTGCCCCCAAGCAGCAGCGATATGCCGTTTTGAGGGGGTGGGATAATGTTGAATGATTACCCCGATATTCTCACGGTGGAACAGCTTGCGCAAATCCTTGGAATCGGTATCAACGCTGCTTACAAGCTTGTCAACGACGGCACGATTGGCTGCCGCCGTATCGGCAAAACGATTCGTATTCCCAAAGTATGTGTAACGGACTATATCATTGCAGCCCGTTTCACAGTAAAACGATAACAGCAGACGAACTGTTGAAAGGAGAACAACATGACAGGAAGTCTGCAAATTAAAAACGGGAAATTTTATATGGTGCTGAATTGCACCGAAAACGGAAAACGCAAGCAAAAGTGGCTTGCAACTGGGCTACCCGAAAAGGGCAATAAACGCAAAGCTGAGCAGATGCTGCACGAAAAGCTTGCTGCATTGGAACACACCGCGCCATCCAATAATGCCGCCGATATCCTGTTTACGGACTACATACGCCACTGGCTCACCATCGTCGAGCAACGTGTGGATGCCGTTACAATGCAGAGCTATCGTGCCATTACGAAACGGCACATTCTGCCTTGGTTTTCCAACTGCGGATTAACACTTGCCGCCGTTAATAGAAAGTCGATACAGGCATTTCTCGACGAAAAGGGGCATTGTGGCCGACTTGACGGAAAAGGCGGTCTTTCTCCAAAAAGCATACGCGAGCTAAAAAACATCATCAATCAAGTGTTGAACGAAGCCATTCGTGAAGAGCTATTGACGGTCAATCCCTGTTCCCTGCTGCGTTTGCCCCCAAAAGCTCGTTCACAGGCGCAATTTTACACAGCGGAACAGCTCAACATATTGCTGCAAGAAGCTCAACAGGAGCAGCTATACCCTATCATCAAAACCGCTATTATCTACGGTCTGCGGCGTAGTGAGCTATTGGGACTTAAGTGGGATAGTATCGACTTTGAAAACAATGTGCTGACCATCAAGCACACCGTTGTCAAAATCTATGAAACAGTGGAAAAGGATAAGGCCAAATCGAAAAGCAGTTATCGCAGCTTTCCACTGCTACCGGAAATGCGAGATCTCTTTCTTGAGTTGAAACAGGAACAGCGGGAAAACAAGCGTTTGTTTGGCAAATGCTACATTGAAAATGACTATGTTTTTTGCTGGCCTGATGGCCACCCTGTTACTCCCGATTATGTCAGTCACCGATTCGGAAAGATTCTCAAAAATCACAACTTGCCGCACATTCGTTTTCACGAACTTCGTCATAGCTGCGCGAGCTTGCTTATCAATAACGGTTGCGGGTTGAAAGAAGTACAGGAATGGCTCGGTCATTCGGATATCAGCACGACCGCAAACATTTATGGCCATTTGGAAACGCAGCGGAAACAGGCCATGGCACAAAAGTTGTCAAACTGCATCAACATCTAACAGTGTTAGAAAAGTGTTAGATGCAGCGCACTTTTTCCGCTGTCAAGGCAAAACAAAAAATCCCCAAAGCCTTATGGCTTCAAGGATTTTTCGTTGGTCCGAGTGGCGAGATTCGAACTCACGGCCTCATGGTCCCGAACCATGCGCGCTACCAACTGCGCTACACCCGGATATGAAGTTGTACGGCTCACGTCGCGAACAGTAGTATTATATGAGCTTCCCTCCGTTCTGTCAAGAGGGAAATCCACATTTTTCAAAAAGCCCCGCGGCACACGGCCGCGAGGCTCTGGCGGGAGCATGTGAGGATCGAACTCACCCGAGAGGCTCTTCACCCCTCTCACCGGTTTTGAAGACCGGGGGGCACACCAGCACCCATCTACTCCCATGTGAGAGGCGACAAAAGCCGTCTCATTTTTCTATCTCGCCAAACTGCGCGCCCGGCCTGCGGACATCACCCTCGCGGCGAAGAATCCCTCGCCGGTCGTAATACTCCAGCACCAGCAGCGCGTGGTCGCGCGAGGTGCCGAGCGCGTCGCGGAATTCTCCCAGCGTGAGCGTGTCGTGCGTTTCGAACCACGCCTTCACCCTTGCGTCGACCGCATCCAAAACGCTTTTTTCGACGCAGAGCTCTGGCGCGAGCAGCACAAGCTCGCCGGTAGATAAAAGGCTCTCAAGCACGCGCGCGCACTCCATGCGGTCTTTTTTGTCGAACAGCGCACAGAGCGCGTCCTGCTTTTTGCCAAGAATTCCCGCCGTGCGGCAAGTGCGCAGCAGCTCTTCCCGGATGGCACTCTGCCGCTTGGTCAGATGCACGGAAAAGTCCGCAAGCGCGCAGTGCTCCGCCGTCAGCGTGAGTTTTCCCTCGCGCGCAAAGCAGGCGAGGATCGCGTCCGCATTTTCCCGTGCTTTGCCGCGCAGAAGCCGCTGCCGCGCCTCGGCGAGGCGCATGCCCGCGTGCAGCGGATGCTCGCGGTGGTACTTTGTCAGCATCGTCCCACAGTCTGTCCACAGCCTGTCCAGCGTCGACGATGTAAGATAGCGCGACGGCGCGATCTCGACGAGCTTTCCCCGCGCACAGAACACGGCGAGCATTTCCACCAGTTTTTCTTCCGGTTCATCGAAGCACGCGGCAAGGTCCGCAAGCGTCATGCCATCCGCGCCGTGCTCGCCGACGGCCTGCACGAGCTGTGCCTCGTCCGATCCGCTCTCGCGCACGGCGAGCGAGGCGATCACGCGCGCGTCGTTTCGCTTGTGCCGGTACGGATGCTCGTCCAGGATCACCCCGCCGCCGACGGTCTCGAGCGGCGAGTAGAAGCGCACGACAAAGCGGTCGCCCTGCCGCGCGGCGAGCGCTTCGCTCAGCCGCAGCTGGGCATAGCAGCTCTCGCCCGGACGCAGCGCGTCGCGGTCCAGCAGCACCGCCTTTGCAAGGCGCACCGCCGCGCCGTGGTAGAGGTGCAGGCGCGAGCCGCTCTCGATGATCCGCTTAGAATCCGGCAGATTTTGCAGTTTCACGTCCAGCATCAGCGACGGCTGCATCGAATCCGTCCTGCACAGCACATCGCCGCGGCTGATGCTCTCTTTTTTGATGCCCGCTAAGTTGACCGCCGCGCGCTGTCCGGCGTACACCGCCGACACGTCGCGCCCGTGCACCTGCAAATTGCGTACGCGGCACTGATTCCCGAGCGGCATGAGCTGCGCCTCGTCGCCGACGGCGATGTGCCCGTCGATGAGCGTGCCGGTGACGATCGTGCCGAAGCCGTCGACGGAAAACACGCGGTCGATGGGCAGGCGGAACGGCGTGCGCGCGCTCTTTTCCTCCGCATGCAGCGTCAAGTCGTGCAGTGCTTCGCGCAGTGCCTCAATGCCTTCGCCCGTGCGAACAGATGTGCGCAGGATCGGCTTATCCTCTAAAAACGTGCCCTTGACGCGGCTTTTGACGTCCTCTTCGAGCATGTTCAGCCAGTCCTCGTCGACTAAGTCGGTCTTTGTCAGCACGATGAGTCCGTCCTTCACACCGAGCAGCTGCAGGATGTCCAGATGTTCGACTGTCTGCGGCATGAAGCCCTCGTCCGCCGCCACGACAAGCATCGCAAGGTCGACACCGCCCGCGCCGGCGAGCATGTTCTTGATGAACCTCTCGTGCCCCGGCACATCGACGATGCTCGCACAGCTCCCGTCCGGAAAGTCGAGGCGCGCAAAGCCGAGGTCGATCGTGATGCCGCGCTTTTTCTCCTCGGCCAGCCGGTCGGTGTCCACGCCCGTGAGCGCCTTGACGAGCTCGGTCTTGCCGTGGTCGACATGACCCGCCATGCCGATGATAACATGCTTCATCGGATGGCCTCCGCAGCCGCCGCGGCGATCTCGGCAAAGTCTTCCTCTCGAATCGTGCGCACGCACAGCAAATATTGCCTGCGGTGGATACGCGCGACGATGGGCTTGGCGCGAAGGCGCAGCTTCTCTTCCAGTTCATCCACGCTGAGCCTCCCCGGCTCGATCGCGACGGCCCAGCCGGTGAGCTCCTGCGCCGGAGCGCTGCCGCCGCCGACGGCGTCGCCCGTCCACACGAGCTGCGAGGAAACGCCCGTGTCCGCGAGCGCCTTTTGCAGCCGCAGCGCCTTGGCGTGCAGCTTATCCTCGCTCGCCGACAGCATCGCGAGCGTCGGGATCTCTCGCACGGCGATCTCGGCATCCAGATAGGCGCTGAGCGTCGCGTGCAGCGCGGCAAGCGTCATCTTGTCGAGCCGCAGCGCCCGCGCAAGCGGGTGCTTTTTGATCCGTTCGATGTACTCCCTTTTGCCGACGATCAGCCCCGCCTGTGGCCCGCCGAGCAGCTTGTCGCCCGAAAACGACGCAACGTCCACACCAGCGTGCAGACTTCTCTGCACCGTCGGCTCGCCGCGGATGCCAAACGGTTCGAGGTCGACGATCGCCCCGCTGCCGAGGTCTTCAATGAGCGGCAGGCCGTGCCCATGCGCGATCTCCGCCAGTTCCTCCCGCGGTACGGATTCGGTAAAGCCCACGATGCGGTAGTTGCTCGTATGCACCTTCAAAAGCGCTCTCGTCTGCTCGCCGATGGCGGCTTCATAGTCGCGCCGGTGCGTCTTGTTCGTCGCGCCGACCTCGCACAGCGTGCAGCCGCACTGCGTCACGATCTCCGGAATGCGGAACGAGCCGCCGATCTCGACGAGCTCGCCGCGCGAGGCGATGACCTCTCCCCCGCCCGCGAGCGCGGACAGGACGAGCAGCACCGCCGCGGCGTTGTTGTTCACGGCCATCGCCGCCTCCGCACCCGTCAGGCGGCACAAAAGCGCCTCCACGTGCTGATAGCGCGAGCCGCGGCAGCCGTTTTCCACATCGTATTCAAGCGTCGAATAATCTCTCGCCGCCTCTGCCGCGGCGTTCGCCGCGCGCTCGCTCAGGCAGGCGCGGCCAAGGTTCGTGTGCAGCGTCACGCCGGTCGCGTTGATGACCGGGCGCAGCGTCGGCAGCTGCTTTTCCTCTGCACGTGCCAGAATGCGCGCGCAGAGTATGCCTGTCTCCGGCAGCGCGGAAAGGCCGCCGCGCACTTCGTCTCGCAGCGCGTCCAGCTCCTCGCGCACGCTCTCGCGCAGCAGCACCGGCGGCAGCGCCGACACCTTGAGCTCGTCCCGACCGAGCAGCTCGTCCACCCGCGGGATGGAACGAAACAGATTTTCTTCCACGCTTTTCCCTCCCCGCGCCCGACACGCAGTGCGTCGGGCGCCAGCTCTCCAGTTTGCCTTTACCCTATCAGAAAGGCCTTCGCCCGTCAAGAAAAACCAGAACCGTTCGCTGAATCAGCCATGCAGTTCTGGTTTTTCTATTGTTCACAAGAGCGCGGATCGTCCCGTGGCCGCAAATTTTCAATTCTTGAAAATTTCTGTCTCTTTGGGACAGCTTCCTGTCGGAGCGTGCCCGCCTCAAGCCCTGTTGGGATCAAGTACGGCAAACTGGAATTTCCAAATTGAAGTATGTTATTCTCTCTTACCAACGATCATCGG